>Ga0208411_1001334_pt1 | contig 16874 bp, 15 predicted proteins | sample ETN01SmetaG_4_FD_185793 | JGI IMG/M metagenome (GOLD analysis project Ga0208411, IMG submission 185793) | Marine microbial and viral communities from oxygen minimum zone, Eastern Pacific Ocean - ETNP2014F12-01SV261 (SPAdes) (version 2) | ecosystem: Environmental > Aquatic > Marine > Oceanic ... | reverse complement strand
ACGCGGGCCCCGCGAATCTCTGCTTGTGCACAAATATGCCTTTCAAGCGCCTTGCGCATGAAACGGCGCACTGGCCTAGATTTCAGTAAAATCTCGCCCATCCTTAGAATCCAGCGCATCACTTCACCTCAGTCAAGCGTGGCCCCGCTTGCATTAATCTTCATTGTGGATGTCAATAGAGTCGATTTCTTCAGGCTCTTCATCTTCTGAATTGTTTTTTGCAGCATCATTTCTCTGTAATTCAAGCATTTCAAGATATTCTTCACTGACGTCACCAGTACAATATTCACCTGTGAAACAGGAGGTATCAAATTCTCGCCCTTTACTTTCTTTGTTAGTACAAGCAGTGATTAGGTCATCTAGATCTTGATAGACCAAGAAATCAGCTCCAATTGTATCGCCGATTTCATCAATAGATTGTCCGTGAGCAATATATTCTGAGCGTGCTGGCATATCAATTCCGTAGACATTAGGATGTAATAGAGGGGGGGCGGATGAAGCAAAGTAAACCTTCTTTGCGCCAACCTCTCGAGCCATTTGAACAATCTTTCGTGAGGTATTTCCTCGAACAATAGAGTCATCAACCAAAAGTACAGTTTTACCTGCAAATTCACTTGGTAGTGGATTTAATTTCTTACGAACCGAATCTTGACGCTGTGCTTGACCTGGCATTATGAATGTGCGTCCAACATAACGATTTTTGACAAAACCTTCACGGAAAGGTACACCTAACCTCGTTGCCGTTTGTATTGCAGCATAGCGGCCACTATCTGGGATGGGCATCACCACATCAATTCCATGTTCTGGTTTCATCCGAATGATTTTTTCAGCAAGCAACTCACCCATGTTTAACCTCGCTTGGTGTACTGACATACCATCAATTATTGAATCTGGCCTAGCGAAGTAAACATATTCAAAAATACAAGACTGCAACTTTGGTGAGGAATGACACTGTAGTTGATACATTTCACCACTCATCGTAATGAAAATGCATTCCCCAGGTGCAACATCTGTAATTTCTTCAAAACCAAGAGTTTCAAGTGCAACACTTTCTGAGGCAACAGCCCATTCGGTATGTCCATCCTCATGCTCACACTTTCCATATACTAGGGGTCGGATTCCATATGGGTCTCTGAAAGCAAACATTCCGTAGCCGTTAATCATGCCAATTACTGCGTATCCACCACTTACTCGGTAGTGCGCCTCACGTACTGCATGGAATACTTGATGTACGTCGAGGTAAAGTTCATTTTCAATTTTCAAATGTCTTTTGCCAAGTTTTTGGAGTTCATGTGCTAGTACATTGAGAAGTACTTCGGAATCAGATGAGGTGTTTACGTGGCGCAAATCATCGTGGTATAGTTGTCTAGCCTGTTGCTCAGCATTGACGAGATTTCCATTGTGGGCAATTGTAATCCCATATGGTGAATTTACGTAAAGTGGTTGAGCTTCTGCAGAAGAACAAGTTCCTGCAGTTGGATACCTAACGTGTCCAATCCCCATTGATCCTTTCAGATTCTTCATGTGGCGCTCTTGAAATACATCTCGCACAAGTCCATTTGATTTACGGAGATGCAGATGGTCATCTTCACAGGTGACAATTCCTGCTGCATCTTGGCCTCGATGCTGTAGAACTAGCAAGCCGTCGTACAACATTTTGCTAACATGCGAACCGGGCCGGCCGGCTATTCCTATGATTCCGCACATTGCGGTTCCCAGTTGTCCCCCGCCGCGTTCGGTATTTGGACATTAGCGTTCAAGTAGGCCTTACTTTACAATGGGCGATGAAATATCACGTAAGATACGGATTTCAATTATTGGGCCTGCGGTTCTTCTTAGCCCAACCAAATTTGCGCAATCTTGCTGTTTCACCATATCCACAAGAAGCACATGCTTTCTTCTGCTTGTGGTATGAATGTTTACCACATCGGCGGCAACGGATATGGGTGCTCTTCTGGCGCTTACCCATACTTGGAGTACCCTTACTCATCCCAACACCTCTGCTATATGCAGGCCGCCGACCGACCGCCCCATTATGAGCCTTGCTCATTCATCTTCATTATCGAAAGAGGCAGACTCAAGCTCCAAAAGAGGGTCAGGGGGGGTTTCTCTGCCGGTAACAAGTGTTAGCAGTAGGCCAAAACTAGCACCAAATGCGAGAAGAATTGCAAATCCTACAATTATGATTCTTATTCCACCCATTGAGAATTGCGACCAGACATCAGTGGCAACTCCGGCGACTGTCATACCAGAATCCACTAAGAGCCCAAATATTAGCACCCCAGCAACAGCAGCAAGTATTGTTCCAAGGGCTTGTTCAATCAGTTTTGCATGTTTATGTGAGAGTGCTAATGTAATCATGAACAGCGCCCCATTTACCATAGTGAAACTGATAATTGCTGAATGGACGAAGCGGGATGATATGTCGACACTTTCGACTTCCCCCCTAACTTCAAGATGGATGTTTGCTATGAAAACAAGTATCACAAGCCCTAGAACCACTAGAGAAAGGGTGCGCCAATCTCGTTTTGCGTCCCCTTCAGTCTTCAAGCCTCTCCCTCCAAATTTTCTTTGAGAATTTCCTTTACACGGGTTGTTTCATCAATAGAAAGCGGCTCAACTTCATCTGGAACACCCATTCTTTTTTCTCCAAGCCAAACGAATGTAACAAACAACATCAGTGCAAAACCTCCGCCAAATAGCATTCCTGCAAGGTCCCCAAGTGCGCCCCAAGATGCAGATCTCCAAAACACAGGGTCGTCAGATGTAGTTCCTTCAGCCAAGAGATAAATCAGTAGAAGGAAGGAAGATAGTGAAAGAATTGACATTATTGCAGATTCTTTCATCCTCTCGTCACCCATTACTAAAACAAAGGCGGCAGCAAATCCTGCAATAATTATCATTGCAGTGAGTAGGCTGGTGGTCAAGTGTTGCCACCAAGGGTTGTGAGTCCCATCTATTTCGGGCCTAGATTCAAAAAGCATCCAGCAGAACCAAAATAGTGAGAGGATCATCAATGCAAATCCAAACGGCCTAACATTACGTGGCATTGGAGCAACAGGGATTGGTCCTGAGAATAGGGCAAACCAGATGCCGAAAAGAAGTGCAGTTATAGGTCCAATTAGTGATATTAGGAGATGTAGAGACCACCCTTCGATTGAAGTATCCAATCTTTCAGGGTGCCCGATTAATGCTATTGCAATCAATACTAGTAGGGCACAACCCCCAATGCGCCGTATGCGTTCAGTTGCAATTGCCATACCTATTCCTAGGGGTAGCAGTAACAAAGGGACCCAATAATGAGTCAGCAGGTACTCCTCAACTAGCATCTAATCAGTATTGGCGGAGCGGACAATGGCCTTGAAGATTGACCATTGAGTGGGTCATTATGGCGTTAAGGACACCACCTTCCGGCACGACACTCTCAAATAGGGGCCAACGGTGGGCGAGTCGCCTTAAGGCGTGGGAGGTCGATTTATGGTTAACCGTCCGAGGAAAGTAAAGCGATACAGCCCCGCTGCTGGACGTCATACAATTCACACAGTAGAGCGTGTCAAAAAGCGTAGAGCAAGTGAGTTGAAATGGGGTCAGCGAAGATTCCGTAGAGTTACTGCTGGATACCGTGGTTTCCCACGTCCCAAACCTGAAGGTCGTGAAAAACCCACACGCCGTGTAAATATCCTTTACCGTTGTACTGAGACCGGAAAGGCTCATACTCCAAAGTGTAAGAGGGCGAAGAAATTCAACTTGACTGATGATTGAGGTGAGATTAATGACAGGAAATTTTGTTCGGGTATCTTGCCGTGATTGTGGAAATGAACAGGTCATCTTTGAGCGCGCCTGCACTAAAATATCGTGCAACATCTGTGGTGCAACTCTAGTGCAACCTGCTGGTGGCAAGGCAAAACTTGTCAGTGCTGCAGTAGTTGAATCTCTTGAGTGAAGCCAGGGTGTGGATGATTAATGGCAGCAAGCAGTGATGATTGGCCCGAAGAGGGCGAAATCGTTGTGTGTGTTATTTCTGAAGTCAAGAAGAATGGCGCATATGCCACATTAGACAAATATGGAGACAAAGAAGGCTTCATCTTTGTCGGAGAAATTGCGGCTGGATGGGTTAAGAATATACGTGGCTTTGTTCGTAAGGGTCAGAGAATGGCCGCCAAGGTTCTGAAAGTCAAAAAGGAGCGTAAATCTGTAGAACTTTCTCTCAAATCAGTAAGCGAGGAGCGCCGCCGTGAAGCGATGCAGAAGTGGAAAAATGAAAACCGCGCAACGCAGTTACTCCGAATTGTGGGTGAACGAGTTAAGTGGTCTGAAGATCAAATCTCAGAAATGAATGATGAATTGGTAGAGATATTTGGCGAATTATATGCTGCATTTGAAGAGTGTGCAATTGATGCATCCGCTTTGAAGGAATCAGGTTTTGAAGGTGATTGGACAAATGTATTCATTGAACTAGCCGTTGAGAATATCGTTCCACCTTTTGTTCAAATCCGTGGATTTCTTGAAATCCAAGTTATTTCAGAAGAGGGGATTGAAGTTATTCGAGATGCACTCAGTGCAGCAGAAAAAGCAGGCACTGATGGTGCCGAAACAACGGTTACATGCCATTATGATGGCGCTCCAAGATACCGTGTTGAAATCAAGGCCCCAGATTACAAAGCAGCTGAATCTGCTTGGAAAGCAGCCGAGTCAGCAGTCCTTCCAATGGTTGCAAGCGCAGGTGGCACAGTAACTGCAGAGCGTGCTTGATACAGTTGTTTAGTGGGCAATCGCTTTGAACCGTGTGCTTCGGATAATGTTTGAAGGGGTCGAGATGGTACGCTCAAAGATGCAGAAATGCCTAGATTGTGGCGCCTATGGTCTCTCGACTACTTGCAAGGAATGTGGTGGGGTTGCACAAGCAGCAGGGCCACTGAAATTTTCACCTCATGATCCCCAATCAGGGCGTCGTAGAAAATACGAGAAGGTGACCGATCCTGAATGGGTAGATAAACTTCCAAGCCCAAAGAAGGATGAGGGTGGTTCGGAATGAGTAGAACTCGTTTCACATGGTACAATGAAACTGAGGAATTACCAGCGAGTGACTGGTTATTACACGCGGTACCTGGTGTTGGGAATGTTGGCAAACTTGTTGTTGATAGTCTTGTGAATAAGCATGATGGTAAACTAATAGCACGCATCTTACATCCAGATTTACCCCCTCATGCAACCTTAGATTCAGATGGCCTTCTAACTCCACCTTGTCTTGAGATTCATGCAGTTACTCTTCCATGTGGGCAGGATGTTGCGACACTGTCAAGCAATTTCCAGCCACTTTCACCTGCAGGGCAATATGAGGTGGCCTCTTCTCTCTTGCAGGCGAGTAAAGATGCAGGCATTGGTAGAATGTTGATTCTTGCTGGGCTTTTAGCTGAACCTGGTAGCGAAGAAGTCCATGTGGTTTGCGCTAGTAAAGAAGATTCAGAAGCAATGGTGGGAATAGGAATTGAAGTGTCAAAAGAACATCCCTCTGCTGGAATTATCGGGATGACCGGAATGGTATCTTCTCTAGCCCCAACCTTCGGACAGGCAGCAACCTGCGTAATTGCAGAAACCGTTGGCACCAGCGTAGATACTGTTGCAGCGGATAGAATGGTAGCATTTCTAAATGATTCCTTCGACCTCAATCTTGGCTTAGAACTTGACAATACAATGGAGACTGCGGAGAAATTACGCGCCTTCTTTGATTTGGATGAAATCGCAGAATTACCTCCTGATTTCGAAAAGACCGAGCCCGATTCACAAGCATTCTATGCTTGAATCAACCACCTGATGACACCGTGATTAACTCGATACTAATGTCACCAGTCACTTGACTATCATGCGGCACTATCACACCATCATGTACTGCTAATACAGTACTTGGATGAATTTCAATACACTCAAGAATTTCTCTAATTGTTAGCCCTTCATCACAGTCATGCAAAATGTTCTCTTCTCCATGAACAATTGTTACTCGCATGGCAATCCGAAACGTTAGCCACTATTGATTATTCACTTGAACTGTATTTGTTTTTGCATTCTTTATATGTCATCGCGAACTTGTTTTGAAAGCGCCGAGAGAGAGATTTGAACTCTCGCGTCACGAGGACAGTGGATTTCGAATCCACCGCGATACCGGGCTATGCGATCTCGGCTTACACCAATCCGAATACATATTTCCGGATAAGTTTGGTGTAATGGAATCATTCTTCGGGCGCAGGTCGCAATCTAGTGGCGAAGGTTTTGGTAACTCTTCCCTCAAGAACAACCTTGCCAAATTGATCCTTTGCTTTGGCTCCAACAAGCACCACTTCATCACCTCTTTGAGGCTCATATCCCTCAAGCAAAGCACGTGATTTTTCATCTCCACCCCATAATTGGAATCCTATTGTACCTGTAGAATCAACCAAGCGAGAGCCCCATTTATTGTCACGATGTTCGAAATTGAATAGGCTTGCATGGATATTGTAAGAATGTGGTACCAACTGTGCAAATGTTGAATCTCCTCCCTTTGGAGAAGTAGCTAGTTCTATGATGCCCGAGAAAGAAACATCTAGTCGTAGGTGATTGCCCAACTCTCTATTCCAGCCAGAAGCAATGATTCCTCTCTTGATTCTGATCTTTGCCCCGTGTTCAAATCCACTTGGAAGTTCGGGGTCATCCTTTTTCACCACGACAGCGAGCCAATTGCCGGGGCCCATATCAAGGAAGAATTGGAGATATTCCTTCTCAAAACTTGGCCACTGCTTGACCATGTTCGGATCACGAACAGTCCCTAAAACGGTAACAAAGGGGTAAATATCGGCAATTGCGGTGCAGTTAACTCTCGCTGATGAACTTTCAGCAAAGCGCCTATCTCCTCCATTGGGAAGTTCTCGCAATTGTGGTGATTCACTACAGACGAATTGGTATTCACATGACTCACATCTAGCCATGCCAACCTCTGGCTCTGCATCTGATAACACACCGCCAGGAAGAAATTCTCTGACAGGTGCTGGCTTGCCAGGGTAGTTGCTCTCTAGGTGTCTTTCTGCTAACTTTAGGCGTTCATGCAGTGGCTTTAGCCGTTTTTCCAATCTCAATAGTGATTTTTCATCAGGTAGTGCAATCTTCTTTCTGATTGGTACTCCAAGATACCAGATTTCTAGTTCATCTACGATCTCTTTTTTCTGGTGAGTAGCCCACCATAGGTAGGAGTAGGTTGCTAATTGTTCAGGGTAACCAAAGGAGAAATCTGAAGTGCCAACACTCGCTTTTACATCATGGATTCTAATTTTACCAGTCCACCTGTAAACTAGGTCATACTCCCCTTGCAACCACCCCTCTGGGTGAATAGTAGTAAGTGAAAATAATCCCGCATCAGGGTCACAGAACCAGGGCCTTGCTACTTCCCAAGCTTCGCACCAAGTGATTTCGCCTTCAGTTTCAGCACATAGGTGAGGTGCAGAGTGGTTGTAGGGTAATCCATCAGGTGCTGGCCATTGGGGTCTATTTTTCCCAGCACGCCAATCAGCAAAGAGTGGTCCACCCCCAGCACCGATGCAATCTTCGATTTCATCTAGATGAAATTCAATTCCCGCATAAACCATCTGTAGAGATTCATCTTTGCGTGCTGCATCAAAAGAAATCCAATCTCCAACACGATTTGGATCTTCTTCCCACGACTCGCGTGCGAGTCCCCATTCTCTCTCAAAATGCAAATCTGCTCTAGCACGCGCCCATTCAGCCATGCTTTCTCTATCTATAGGCCATGATGATTTGGACAAAGGCATAACTCGCAAGGCAGGCCAAGCAGCGTCAGTTTTGGTAGATGGCCGCACAACGATGTTCCCTGTGCCGGTGGGGTCAATTTCCTCTACTGGTGAATCAAATGTTTCAGATGATGCATCAGATGCCACCAAAGCAGGGCAATCACGCATTACTCGGTTGAGTGCTCCCTCGACTGCATGACCCATTGCAAATATTGGATGTGTTCCTCCTAGCATTCCTAGTACATATCTATGATACCACATTCTAGGACAACGTCGATGCATATCCGCCTGTGAGTGTGAAAGCCTTCTGTATGGCCCTATGGGGTCATCATCAGGTGGGTCGTGAACAGGCATCAGCATCTCTTATCGGCGAGGGGTCTTGAACCTATCACAATCTGACAGTTCGGTAAAAGTAGTCATTTGACTTCAATTCTAGTTTGTCGTTGGTCAATTCTAACTTGAGGTACGCCATCTCGCCAGCCTAGTTCTGCAGATAGGACGCGAATACGATCTCCTACTTTGATTTCTTCAAATGTGCGATTGATAGCCGAACCAAATGCCACCACTTCTACTACTGATTCACCATCCCAAATATGGCAGGTGGACATAGACCATGGCTTCCCTCGCGCATTTACTCCACTGTGCCCTCCTCTGCTCACAACTTGCCCCGATAGGTTTGCTTTAGTTGGAATAAGTCCTAACCTAGTGAATTCTGTATCTTTTACTTCACTAACTGGTTTGATATCACTGTGTTCATCAAGATATAGGCGAGTCATTCTACGCCACAAGCCAGGTGCAACATCAAGAAGTGCTAATTCGGTACCAGCGGGAATTTCTCCAAATGCCCCAGAACCCATTTCTTCAATAACGACATTTGTATTTCCAACAACAATAGTCGCACCCCTTACTTCTTCTCCATAATGGTTTGATAGGGGGCCCCAGTGTCCTTTCACTTCACCTTTGACGTTGAGCCTTTGAGGTATTGCAGATATTTTCGTGCATGGGGGTTTAGGAACAAGTGCCTGCAAGAGGTTCTCGGTGTTGCCTAATTCAAGTGGGGTTAGTGATAACAGGGCCTTAGCACGAGTTTTTTCAGGCGATTCATCACAAAAAGCAGCAGCAGTACAGCGCTCACAAGTTAATGCCTTGGCTGCTTTTTCATCCTCAACAGCGTTTGCTTTACCTCCTGGGCGGTGAGTAATCCAAGGTGCTGGGTCTGCTGGTGCTAAGTGAGTAGGGTGTAGTCCTGAGGCGGTCATTTGCTGGTGAATATTATGCCAACGTGTTGATTCATTTGCTAGTGCTTCGTCATCAAGCAAATCAATCATTTTTCTATGAGGTCCCATTAGGTACCACCCTTCTAATCCAGATAAATCTCCTCCGCTGATTCCTCCTTCAGGCCTTCCTGAATGGTCTCGAGTAATGGTCCAGAGCCATTGATAGAAGCGAAGTTGGTTGGCAAGACCTGTTGAATATCCGCTGGTGCCAGCACTTGCTTTCATATCACAAATTCTAATTTTCCCGTCCCAGCGGTGAACTAAGTCCATCTCTCCTGCTGCCCATCCCTCTGGATGGAACAATCTTTGTGGCTCTACAATGCGAGGATCCTTGACCCAAGGCCTAGCAATTTCCCAAGCCTCCCAAGCCGAAGGTGGGCCACTGGTTTGGAATCCAGAATGCGCAGCCCGATTTGCATTTTCTCCGGGTTTAACGCCCTCTTCATCCCAACAAGGAGCAGGAATGGTAAATGGATCACCTGAAGTTCGGTAATTTTCAATGTAAGGTCCACCATCATTATTGAGACAGTTTTCAACCTCTTCAAGTTGAAGTTCTATTCCTCCTTTCAGAAGTGCTTTGATTCTCTCATCTTTGACTTCTGAAATATCGCGTCCACTAGCTTTCCAAAGATTTGCCTCCCACCTTTGTTTCAAAAGTCTTTGAACTTCCTCAACCAATGACGGGAGTACCTGATTAATCCAGCCTCTAATCGAATGAATACCTAAAATGAATGTTTCTTCAGTTGAGGTGATTTCATCCAGTCCATTTTGTGAACGACTAAAGTTAACCCAACTTGAGATGGCAGCAGTGGGTTTTCCATTTGTGGCAAATCTCTCCATATAGAGGCCACAGAGTGCATCTTCAACAACTAGGCCAATTATCATCTCAGGGACCGTGGCATCATTAAGGCCAATTCTCCTTCGGTAATGCCATTGACGTGGGCATCTTTCCCAAGTGACTAATCCACTTGCAGAAATTCTACGCCTACTTTTACCGAGATAGCCGGCTCCAGGTGGAAGTACTACTGGCATTTTTCCCCCTCAACTGTAATAGTAATCGTCGCTAGCTTTCTGCTCACGGTCTTTTTGACTAGCATCCTTGTTGATACGCGGGCGCTTTGAATCATGGTCCCTGCGGAAGGTGATACCGACTCCTTTCAGGAAGCGATTCATTCCTTTTCGTAATGATAGTGGGCCAATCGCCTCACCATGAACTCCACCTTCGCCTTCAAAGACAAGCAGTGAATCACTTACAATGTCAATGAAATAGATGTCGTGGTCTATTACCATAGCAGATTTCTCATTCATTTCCATGGTTCTGCGAATAGCCTTGGCAGCTTCCATCCTAGCGTTTGCGTCTAGGTGAGCACTAGGCTCATCTAGCAGATAGATGTCAGCATCTCTGCCTAGGCAGATTACAATGGAAACTGCTTGCAATTCGCCTCCAGAAAGACGCGAGGCATCTAGTTCTAGTAGAGTATCAACTTCAAGTGGCCTAACAACGCGGGTTTGGAATTCCCCAACATGCCACTTTGTACCGATTTCAGCATCTAGCCATTCACGTACTGTGCCTGGGAATTCAGCGGTAATGTGTTGTGGCTTGTAGGATACCTTAGCCTCCATTGTGCACCACCCCTCATCCATTTCCAACTCTCCAGCGAATATCCTTGCAAGTGTAGTTTTACCAGTTGCATTTGGCCCTACAACTCCTACAACTTCTGCTTCGTGTAATTTTCCTTCCCCCGTGGTGATTTTGAAGTCGCCTAATGTTTTCTCCAAATTGCCCCACTCTAGAATGGGTAATCCAATTTCTTCTGCCCTAATAGAGCCCCTCACAAAGGAGATTGGTTTGTCTCTGATTCTCACATTTTCTTCAACTAGGAAGCCATCTAGATAGGCATTTATTGCCTTGCGAGTAGAACGAGCAGGTGTAAAAATTCCAAATGCAGCCCTCTTACCATACACAATGTGAACTAGATCACAAAGAACATCTAGGATTGCCAGATCGTGCTCAATTACGATGACACGGTGTCCTGCAGACAATTTTTGTAGAATCTTGACAATTCTCATTCTTTCAAATATGTCTAGATAGGAAGAGGGCTCATCAAAGAAATATACATCAGCATCTTTCAGTAATGTGGCTGCAATTGCTACTCGTTGTAATTCTCCACCAGATAATTGTGGCAGGTTTCGTTCTAGGAGGTGTTCTATTCCTAGTTCAACAGTTACCTCTTCGACGGCTCCTCTTTCATCTACGCCTCTCAATAACTCGCCAACTTGCCCCTTGAAGGCTTTTGGAATATGGTCAACATACTGTGGTTTCAGTGCCACACGTACGCCAGTCCCAGCAATCATTGTCAGGTAATCACGAAGTTCGCCTTTGGGCAAGGAGCCAATTATCTCATCCCACTCAGCAGCTTCAATCAGCCAATCACCAAGATTTGGGGTGACTTCACCTGATAGGATGTTGATTGCAGTCGATTTCCCCATGCCATTCTGCCCGAGTATACCAACTACCTTTTCTTCTCTAGGTGCGGGAAGCCGGAATAATCGAAATCCGTTTCGACCATACCGGTGAATCATGTCACTATCTAATTCTTCAGGGAGATTATGAATCACTAGTGAGTCAAATGGGCATTTATTGATACATATCCCACAACCGATACAGAGTTGTTCAGAGATAATGGGCTTGCGACTTTTTTCATCAAAGACGATGCATTCCTGCCCGTTTCTAACTGGTGGGCAGAAGTCATGACATTGATTGTCGCATTTTTTAGGTTGGCAACGGTCATCAAGAAGAACTGCCACCCTCATTTGCTCACCTTCATTCTTTTCCGTTTCAATCAACTTGTTGATGCTTGCTGCTCCCCTATGTGGCGGGGCGCCAATTTCATTCACAGACGGAGGAACCGCTGCTTGGTGTAGACAACTGCTGCCAAGGTAATCTTCTCAGCCTTTGAGAGTTTAATCTGACCATGGAATATATTTCCATCCCGCTTCTTAATTTTCTTTAGAATAGATGCGTAAAATGCCATCATGGCTGCGGGGGAATATCGTGCTTTGCGGTTGAGGAGTGGCAATAGTTTCATTGCCTTCTCGTGATATTCTTCCACACGCTCTATGAATTCAGTAACAAATGCGTGCCACCTCTTATCATTTGAAAGATCAGTTGACAGTTCATTTGCTTTGATTCCATGCCGTTCCAAATCCTCAAGAGGAAGGTAGACTCGATTCCGACTTGCATCTTCTGCTACATCTCTAAGGATATTTGTCAGTTGCATGAAAATTCCCCATGACTCAGCGTATTCTTTCGCCTTGGGGTCATCATAATCATAGATTTCAATACAGACCAATCCGACAGTAGATGCTACTCGGAAACAATAGCGGTAGAGGTCTTCAAAGGTTCGATAGCGATTGGTGTAAAGGTCATCTTCCATCCCGGAAATCAGGTCATCGAGCAGTTCCCTTGGTACATCAAATCGTGCAACAGCGTCTTTGAGTGCCATGAAAATAGGGTCAGTCGAGGAGTGACAATTGTAGGCCGTAGACAACTTCTTTCGATAGAAGAAGAGTTGGGCTAGTTTATCTCGGTAGGTTGGTGCATCGAGAACGCTTTTGTCGCCTGTTAATTCCTCTAGACTCATCCTGTACTTCATTGCTTCAGGATCATCAGCACCGATGCTTCCAGGAAATACATCGACATAATCTCCATCAGCGATATCATCAGCTCTGCGGCAGAATGCATAGTAAGCACACATTGCTTTCCTTTGGTCATCTGGAAGATATTTGAAAGAGTGGTAGAAATTACCCGCTTCCTTTTTTGTCAAAAGTTCACAATAAGCATAAGCAGCCTCAATCATTTCTACAGGAACAGTTTCTTCTTCCCAAATAGGTGCCTCGATGTGAGCAAATGGATTATCTAATTCTGCTTCAAAATTTAGACCAGCTATGAATGCTGGAATTTCTTTCAGCAAATCGATTGCAGTAATACTGACTGCTTTGACTGCTTCTCTAGAAATTTCGACAGCCGAGCGGATCTGTTCTAATCGCTCTTCGTGATGAACAATATCCTTACTATCAGCAACTGAATCGAAGAGATGCGAATCTCGATAATGCGTGCTGTCGGACATACCGTTCGTTGTCAGTGTGACTATCAACTCTTAATGAACCTCACGGCCCATAGGGCCGATAATAGCGATTCATGAACTTCTAGACTACTTATCTTGAAAAGAAATGCCCACAGGGTCAAGAACATATGGCCCACCGGCCAGCACGAGGGAGAGTCATGTCCAAATTAATCAACCAAGAAATCGACTCACTGCTCAAAGAAACCTCCCGTTCTTTTTATCTAACTCTCAAGGCGTTGCCATCCAGAATTCGCTCTCAGGTAGGTCTCCTCTATCTGTTGGCTAGAATTGCTGATACAATTGCTGATTCAGAAAGTGATTCTACTGGGGAAATGTTACAGGCTCTTGAGCAATATAATGAGCGAATCCAAGGTCGTTCTGATGTCCTTCCAGACCTAGGTGATTTGGCAAAAATTCAAAGCAATCCTGCAGAGAAAAAATTGTTGGAAAATATTGCTGCTCCAGTTGCTTGCATTGAGCATTTTTCTGGCGTTGATCAAGACCGAATCAGAGAATGCCTAGACATTATAATTAGCGGTCAAACGCTAGATTTGCAACGTTTTGGCCAATCCAATGAAGGAGATATTTCACCTCTTGCAACAGAGGAAGAATTGGATGATTACACTTATCGAGTAGCAGGCTCTGTAGGTGAGTTTTGGACACATATGACTCTTGCACACATGTTCAAAACTGATGCTAAAACTGAAGCCCAATTTTTCGATACTGGAGTACGGTTTGGTAAGGCATTACAATTAATCAATATCTTACGCGATATCCCTGAAGATTTGCGTTTGGGGCGTTGCTATATCCCAGTAGGTTCATTGGCCAAATATGATTTACAAGTTAGTGACTTATTAGATAAGGAAAACATGAATCAGTTCCGCCCTTTGTTTGACAGTTATATTGACCGAGCCGCAGCACATTTGGATGCCGCAGTTGAATACATTGCATTGTTACCTTCTAGTCAGTTCAGATTACGAGCCGCTTGTATGTTGCCAGTTCTGATTGGGCAGCGTACACTGATATTACTGCGCACTCAAAATGTCTTGGATGCAGAAAATCGTGTCAAGGTATTACGTCCTGAAATTAAGCGCCTGAAAAATAAAACAATACTTGCTATGTTTTCTCGCCGTCGAAGCCTAAAACTTCTGGCTAAGAATCGCGATGCTTGAAGATTTTTCAGTCGGTGCGCGAGAATTGCCAAGGGCGAATATAGAAGTCAAATATCCCATTTTAGCGGCAACCGTTTTTATTGAGTGAATCAACCCGTAGGGTTGTAGGGGGGTAGGGCCATGGATTGTCAAGCATGTTCAGAAGAGATTCCAAGCGACTCTATTTTCTGTCCAGAGTGCGGTGCTAGGCAGGACCTTTCCAAGGCTGGTGGCCGTACTTTTGGAGTGGTTACTCCACAAGCAGTTCAGTCTCATGACGAAACGGGTGAGAGTGCGCCCGCACAGCCAATGGATGTTGACACCCTTAATCGCTTAGCATTTCAGATGAAAGGGGGCGCACCTCAAGGTGACTCCCCTCCTTCAGATGCCCCGCCAAATGAGTTGGCAGCAGCTTTTGGAAATGCCGTTTCAGGTACTAATGAAATTGTGGATCGCGTGAATGAGGCAGAAAAGGAACAGAAAAGTAGCGCCCGAAACGAGTGGCTTGAGATGAACCAACAAACAGCTACTGATGTTCTGTCACAAGTAAATTCTGAACTCCCATCTCATCTGCGCCAAGAGCCGGCAAGTTCTGCTGGTGCCGCACGTTTCCTTGAAGAAGCTCTTGGAGACAGTCCTAGTGATGCAAGTGATGCTCCGTCAGTAGGTTTGCTACGAAGAATGTCTGAGGTCGCCGTTCGCAGAGTTGCAAGAAAGCGAGGTGTTGCAGTTGAATCCCCACAGGTTGCCGTTGATGGTGACCTTGTTCGAGTAAATGTCACCTATGTTGATGATGGCAGAGTTTTAGATACTCCTCAAGATCTCTCAAATGCCTTCTCACACGCCATTAGCACGGAAGTAGCACTCAAAGGTCTTGAGATTTCAATTTCTGTTTCACTATTCGCTTCTAAAGAAGGAGAAGTATCTCATGTTTGGGGCGATGCTCCTGAAGACGATGAACCTGAAGAGGACGATGAGGAGAAGTTCGCATGTGAAGCATGTGGCCATTATCCAGTCATGGATTCAGATCCCGCTTGTCCAAATTGTGGAGCAGTTTTCGAGGAAGACGATGACGATGATGACGATGATTACTCAGGTCCCTCTGGAAGTCCAGGGCCGAGGGGTGGCGGTCCACCTTCAGGCCCTCGTAGAGGAGGTCCCGGCGGCCCTAGAGGTGGCCCTGGTGGCCCTAGAGGTGGTCCAAGTGGCGGTCCCAGTAGAGGCGGTCCACCAAGTAGTGGTGGTCCAAAAAGGGGCGGTCCACCAAGTCGAGGCGGCCCAAAAAGAGGTGGCCCACCAGGTGGCCCAAAGCGCCGACCACCTAGATGATTACATCACTAGAGAAGCGCCTATCATGGCGGCAAATCCAATTAGGATTAACCCAACTACTTGGTCAATGACTTTTCCTTTGTTGCGTAACTTGTCTAGCAGAGTTGTGCCCGACAGCGTTGTTGCTACAATGATGTACCAACTACCATCAATTATGAGGGCAATAAATGCTAGAATGAAGCGTTCCTCAAGAGAGGCACCAGCAACTACAAATTGACTGAAAATAGCGGTCAGGAAAACAAAGATTTTTGGATTCAAAAAAGCAATCATGAAGCCCTCTGCAAAACCTTTCCTCCCACTCCCGTGATGTTCATCTGTGTCACTGAATTCATCTTCTGTACTTCTTAACATTGAAATGCCCATCCAAACCAAAAAGGCGGCTCCAGCTAATTCTAGCCCTACAGCCCAATCGACACCGGCAGATTTCAGTAAGGCAATTCCACTAACTGCTAGAAAGGCATAGATACCCATTCCAATTCCATGACCTATGCTACAAGCAACCCCTCGTCCTCGTCCCCCAATGATGGTGTTGCGAAGAACCACGGCGAGGCTGGGGCCAGGAGATACCGCTCCCCCCATTAACACTAGAATAACTGGAATTAGGCCCGCAGCGTCTAGTGCCATAGCATGGCTCATAGGAGTTCACTCCATCAATGGACCGCATCAAAAATAATACAGAAATTTAGTTTGTGAATCAGCGAAGTCCAGCATCTTGTAGTGATTTGAGCAGTACTGCTCCAATTTCAGAAGGATCGTTTGCACAGCGTATTCCAGCAGCTTCCATCGCAGCTACTTTTTCAGATGCAGTCCCTTTGCCACCACTGATGATGGCGCCTGCGTGCCCCATTCGCTTGCCTGGCGGTGCGGTCATTCCTGCAACAAAGCCAACAACTGGCTTACTCATGTTTTCAGCAACCCACTCAGCCGCCTCTTCTTCAGCAGAGCCACCAATTTCACCAATCATGACAACTGCTGCTGTCTGCGGGTCGGCCTCAAAGGCTGACAAACAATCAATGAAACCCGTCCCATTCACAGGGTCGCCACCAATTCCTACACAGGTGGTTTGGCCCTCATCAATACTCATTGTTTGAGCCACCGCTTCGTAAGTCAAAGTTCCAGACTTAGAGACAATCCCAATTCTTCCCTTTGCATGAATATGGCCCGGCATGATGCCAATCTTTGCCCCGCCGGTTTCTCCGGGTGTGATAATTCCTG
>Ga0208411_1001328_pt1 | contig 16965 bp, 16 predicted proteins | sample ETN01SmetaG_4_FD_185793 | JGI IMG/M metagenome (GOLD analysis project Ga0208411, IMG submission 185793) | Marine microbial and viral communities from oxygen minimum zone, Eastern Pacific Ocean - ETNP2014F12-01SV261 (SPAdes) (version 2) | ecosystem: Environmental > Aquatic > Marine > Oceanic ... | reverse complement strand
CGAGGCTGAGCCCACCCCCGGACTTTCCACGCCAGGCCAGAACATCCTTGATATGAACCATGCCACAAACATCATCCAGGGTTTCGCGATAAACCGGCATACGTGAATGCCCCTCGGCACTCATCAGATTCACCAGGTCGGAAAACGCCATTCCTATCTCCACCGCCACGATATCGGCGCGCGGCACCATCACGTCGTAAGCGGTGACATCGTGAAGCTTCAGGATATTGCCGATCAGGGTTCGGGCGTCGTCGTCGATTTTCGTCGGTCCGGAATCCTGTTCGTCGATGATTTCCTCAAGGGTTTCCCGCAGTGGGCTTTCACTTTCCCTCAATCCGAAGAAGCCGCGCAGACGCAGCCAAGCTTTGCCCAGGGGCGTAGTGCCGGAACCCTCCGCGGAGGCCCCATTCCCATGTAACCGGCGGCGGGGTAGCGACTCGTTCATAATTTCCCGCGCGGCTGTGGCGGGGTGTTGCAAGCGGCCCCGTCAGCATAGGGATTGTCATGCCCAAGCCCGGCGAGGACGGAAATTTCCAATCCTTCCATCTGTTCCGCCCGAGATGGGTCTTTGTGATCGAATCCCAGAAGATGCAGGACACCATGCACCACCATATGAGCGAGATGGGCCTCAAGGGATTTTCCCTGGGCATGGGCTCCGCTTTTCACCGTCTCGAAGGCGATCACCGCGTCTCCCAAGGTCGCCGGTCCGGTTGAAGACTCAGGCCCTCCGTCTCCGGAGGTAAATGAAAGAACGTTGGTGGCCTTGTCCTGGTTTCGGTATTCCCGGTTCAACCCGCGTATCAAGGCATCATCGCCCAGCATCAGGGATATTTCCACGTCGCGGCCTCCCAAATCGGGCCCGGCCGTCTCCAACGCGGCCAGCGCGGCGTCACGACACATTTCAGCCACATCGGGAATTTCCCGCCGCCAGCTTTCACAGGAAACGGCCACATCAATCTCGACGCTCCCTGTCTTTTCCCTTACCTCAGTGGAGCGTTTAGGGTCGGATACGTGGAGCGCGCTCATGTCTGCTTTCTCTTGCTTTTTCCCCTTGGTGCGGAATCAGGGCCCGGGGAAGGCGTCTTCATGTATTCACGTCCAGCCTCGGTTTTTTTCTCGAACGCGTCATAGGCACGAACGATCTGTGTCACCAGGGGATGGCGCACTACGTCACCGTCATCAAAATGAACGATGGATATGCCTTCCGTTCCATCGAGAATTTCCGTGGCGTCGCGCAGGCCGGAACGGGTGCCATGAGGGAGATCCACCTGGCTGAGATCTCCTGTCACCACCATGTTGGCGTTTTCGCCAAGCCGGGTGAGAAACATCTTCATCTGTACCGAAGTGGTATTTTGTGCCTCGTCGAGAATGACGAAGGCGTTGGAAAGGGTGCGACCCCGCATAAAGGCCAGGGGCGCAACCTCGATGTCGCCGTCGGCCATGCGCTTCACCACCTGATTCCGCGGCATCATATCGTGGAGGGCGTCGTAAAGGGGCCGCAAATAAGGATCCACCTTCTCGCGCAGATCGCCGGGAAGAAACCCAAGCTGTTCTCCGGCTTCCACCGCGGGCCGCGACAGCACCACGTGATCGATCTCGCCCTTCATGAGGCGGGAAACGGCGGCGGCCACCGCAAGATAGGTCTTGCCCGTGCCCGCGGGACCCAGGGCAAAGACCAGTCCGCCATCGCGCAAGGCCTGCAGATAGGCAGCCTGGTTCTTCGAACGCGGTGAAATGTGGCGCTTGCGGGTGCGAATCACGAGGTTTTCATCCACCGCGCTCCCGGAAGCCTTTTCGGGCGGACCAAGGCGCAGGACGGCCTCCACCTCCTGGCTGTCCACCGGCAGACCGCGGGAAAGCCTGTCATAGAGGGCCTGCAGGCCGGAACGGGCGGTGGCGACGGCATCCGCCGGACCGCTGAGGGAGAGAAAATTCCCGCGCGGCACGATGGATACGCCAAGGGCCTTTTCCATATGGGCAAGATGCTTGTCATGCTCGCCGCAGAGCAGAGATATAAGGGAATTATCGTCGAATTTCAGTCGGGCCACTTTCTTGTTCCCAGAATTTTTGTTGGGGAAATCGTAATTCCCCGTGCTTGACAAGGCGGCGCTTTTTTCACGTGACAACTGCGTGGCAGTTTCCACATTTGCCACAAGGCCGGGTTTTTCTGATGATCCCTCCGGTCTCAAGCACAGGCCCTTTTCTCTGGCCGATCGCCGTCAAGGCCCTCTTCCCAGCCGACGAGTCGTCCGCCAAGGCTGTTGACGCCTACCTCGTCGATACGAACAAGTGCCATGCTTCCCATCAGGGAACTGTCAGCGGTCACATGAACGGCCTGCATATAGGGACTGCGTCCGGCCAGCTGACCTGGGTTGCGGCCGGGCCGGTCGAGCAGCACCGGCAGGGCGCGGTCAACCGACTCGCGGTTAAAGGCTTGTTGTTGTTTATCGAGAAGCCTTTGGAGTTCCTCCAGACGCACGGCCGCGACGGCTTTATTTACCCGGTCTTCTAGCATGTCCGCGGGGGACCCCGGCCTGGCGCTAAACTTAAAGGAATAGGCCTGAGCAAAGCCCACATCATGCACCAAACGCAGGGTATCTTCGAAATCAGCCTGTGATTCGCCGGGAAAGCCAACGATAAAATCAGAAGCCAGTGCCATGTCCGGCCGCGCCTCGCGCAAACGTTCGGCAATACGCCGGTAATCGTCGGCGCGGTAACGCCGGTTCATGGCCGTCAGGATACGGTCGGAACCCGACTGCACCGGAAGATGCAGGAACGGCATCAGGTTTCTCACCTCGCCATGGGCGGAAAGCAGGGAGTCATCCATGTCACAGGGGTGGGAAGTGGTGTAACGCAGCCGCGCCAAACCGTCGATTTCCGCCAGAGCGCGAATCAGGTCTCCCAGCCCCCATTCACGCCCGGACGCTGATTCTCCGTGATAGGCATTGACGTTCTGCCCCAGCAGCGTGATCTCGCGCGCGCCTTTTGTCACCAGAGACTTGGCCTCGGCCATCACGTCATCCACGGGACGGGAATATTCGCCGCCACGGGTATAGGGAACCACGCAAAACGTACAGAACTTGTCGCAGCCCTCCTGGATTGACAGAAAGGCTGCAGCCCCCTGGGTGGAAACTTGTGGCAGAAAATCGAATTTGGGGGCGGGCGGAAATTCCGTATCGAGAATTCCCGCCCCGGTCTTGCCACCCTTCCCAACGCAAGCGCGGGCGGCGCAAGCCACCATTTCAGGTAAACGGTGATAGGTCTGGGGACCGAGCACGATGTCCACATGGGGAGCCCGGCGGAGCATTTCCTCTCCCTCGGCCTGGGCCACGCAACCGGCAACGGCAATAGTCATAGCGCTGCTGCCGTTTTCCATCCTCCGGTCACGGATGTGGCGCAGGCGGCCGAGTTCCGAATAGACCTTTTCGGAGGCTTTTTCGCGGATATGGCACGTATTAAGGATGACCATGTCCGCACCGTCGGGCGCATCCACCGGAGTAAAACCAAGGGGCGCCAGAACATCCGCTATGCGGGCGGAATCATAGACGTTCATCTGGCATCCGTAGGTCTTGATAAAGAGTTTTCTGGTCACGCTTCCAAGCATCCACTGCCGCGGCCGTAGGGCATTCTCTGGCGGCGTGCTGTGCAGGACGTTCCCGACAAAAATCCGTCCAGCGCCCCGAGACGGGCTTCCGCCGTTTTCCTCCTCACGGCACCTAACCTTCAGGAAAAACTAGCACTAAGCGGGGGAGAGTCAAGGTTTGCAGGCTTTGGAGAGCGCCCAGAAAGAGCCTCCGACAAGCCCCTGGAGACAATGCGGTGGCATTTAGCAGCCAGTTTCTTGCGCTTGCTTTCATGGGTGACGGCAATCGAATCATGAAATTCCACCTCGATACTAACCTTCCCCAGGCCCAAAAGCCTCCACATATGAGGCACCAGCCCCACATCGCCGTACCAGGCACAATAGGGGCGCATGGTCCGCCCCATGGGGAATCCGTCAAGCTGGGTGTAAGCGATGGTGACGGGCTGCAGGACTACCGAGGCTTTCCCCGGCCCCGGCACAGCGGCCGAGAACAGGCTGCTTTTGAATTCCATGGCCCGGTTGCCGTCGCTAGACGCGCCTTCTGGAAAAAGTATGAGGTTCTCTCCGGCAGCCAGATGATTTTGCAGAATATCGCGTTGTGTTCCGGTCCTCAGATGATCTTGGCGGTTGATGAAAACCGTGCGTTGCAAGCGCGCCAGAATCCCGAAAAAGGGCCATTGGCTGATTTCCATCTTGGCGACGAAAACACAGGGCACCAGCGCCCCCATGATGGCGATATCGATATAGCCGCAATGGTTGGCAACGAACAGAACCGGTGCTCCCCGCACCGGCTCGCCCCGTATGAAAACTGAAATGCCGAACAGGAAAAGACAGCCCCGGTGATAGATCATGGGAATCACCCGCGCAAAAGGCAGGTCCAACAGTACGGCGGCCATCTGGACCGGAGCCAGCAGAAGGGTCCACCCCATGTACAAAACGAAGCGCACCACCGCGCGAAGATGAGAGGCCGGGACCCCGTTCTCGCTCATAAGATTACCTGCCTCTCTGAGTTTACAGGCTAGGTGCTAGATCCCCAGCAACCGTAATCCTGGTGCTGGCACAGCGAATTATCATGAGCGCAGGCCAATCGTGGCCGCCTCGTCATAATGTAATTGCAGGTGACGCATCACAAAGAACAATGCTGTTCTTATCTCTTCTTGGTTTTTTTCTTGAGGGGAACGGCATAAAGCTCAAGCCGGTGCTCGATAAGCTCATAACCAAGCTTCTTGGCTATCTGGCATTGCAGATCCTCGATTTTATCATTGCTGAATTCAATAACCTCGCCGTTTTGCAGGTTGATCAGATGATCGTGGTGGCTTTCACTCATTTCTTCATAGCGGGCACGGCCGTCCCCGAATTCATGCCGCTCCAGAATATTAGCCTCTTCGAACAGGCGCACCGTGCGATAAACCGTGGCGATTGAAATCCGGGAATCGATGGCGTTGGCCCGCTGGTGGAGCACTTCTACATCCGGATGATCCTCGGATTCAGACAGCACCCGGGCGATGACCCGGCGTTGTTCTGTCATTTTTAATCCTTTGTCGCTACAAAGACGCTCAATTCGCGAGGGCATGTGGCTACCCTTTGTCCGAAATTTTATGACCTACCACGACCTCCATAGCATAAAGGCACAGGCCGGGACACCTAGGAAAAAGGAAACAGATTATCCGGGCGGCAAGGGGAGCTCCTCAAGCGCCGAAAAGGTGAGGGCGATCTTAAATTGGCGCCTTTCCCGCCTTAACGGCGGCGCCGAGCCTTGGTGCCCAGACCAATGGCCTTGGCCAGCTTGCTGCGCTTTTTCGAGTAGTTCGGAGCTACCATGGGATAATCGGAAGGCAGGCCCCAGCGCATGCGGTATTCTTCGGGCGTCATATTATAGGCCGTCTTGAGGTGGCGTTTGAGTATTTTCAGCTTTTTTCCATCTTCAAGACAGATGATGTAATCTGGCGTCACCGACTTGCGGACCGAAACCGCCGGCTTAGGAGCAGCTGCGGCCTCACCGGCCCCATTAATGCCCGACAGGGTTTCAAAGACCTGCTGAAGGAGCTTGGGCAGCTCATCCACGGGAACAATATTGTGGGAAACATGCGCCGCAACAATTTGTGTTGCTAAACCCAGTATTTCTTTCGAATTCACTTGTTCAGACATTTAAGATCAATCCCCAGAATATGCATTTTTCAAATATATACGTCTTGTCACTTGTATTCACAATGACAAAAAGCGGCACCCGTTAATAAGATAACAGAAATGAATTCCTTAAAAGTGCCAAATAATTCCCATGTCGCCACTAATTTTCACAAAGTGGACTGTTTTCTCGACATTACGGGTGAGGTTTGTCCCATGACCTTTGTCAAGACCAAGCTCATGCTTGAACGCCTAGCGCCTGGCGCCATCGCCGAAGTGCGCCTGCGGTCAGGAGAGCCTCTCGACAACGTACCTCGATCAGTGAAGGAAGACGGGCACGAGGTGCTGTCGTTGGTGCCTGAAATCACTCAAGAGGAAGCTCAGGGTATGGAAATGATCTATCGTTTGCACATACGCCGCGCCTGAACTCTTTTAGGGGTTTTAATCACCCTGGAATGAAAAACGGAAATAACAAAATCCACCGGTTTCAGCCGAAACCGGAACCTAGTGCCCAGGCATCCATTGGTCTTAGCACGGACCCGGCGCCAGAGGTCATGGGGCGACTTCTTTCGTTCGACCCTGGGGCAGCCCCGCATAATGGGAATGGACGTAAAGCGGTACAGGCTCTGACCCAAAAGTTTCGGGCTCACGCCCGGCGGCAATAACCGCCACGGCAGCGGCATCTGGCAGTCCCGGACCGCCCGCATAGATAATCTTGTGGCCTGGGCCGGCGGCGCGTTTCTCCGTCGCCAGAACATGCCGGATCAGTGGCGCGCCGTTTCCGGCAATAAGCACCAGGCCTTTTTGTGGTAGCTGTCCAGGAACATCTTCAAGCATGGCCGCACCAGGAGAACTGGCCGCCTGCCAGGGAAAAGCAGACTCCACGTCTTCATTACGGGAGAAAATCTGAAAGTATAGGTCGCTGCGCCCCGCCGACAGTGCCACAAACAGGGTGTTGGGCACCGCTGTGTCTTTGCTCCCATCCTCAGCGCGTGCCTCCAGGGCGATAGCCTCAAGGCTGGTAACGCCCACCATCGGCAGGCCACGGGCCAGCGCCAGGCCGCGGGCAGCCGCCAGGCCGATGCGGACTCCGGTAAAGGAGCCTGGCCCGACCGTGACTCCCAGCCGGTCAAGATCCCCGAAGGCCAAGCCGGCCTCTTCCATCACGGAGTCCACCATGGGGATGAGTGCCTCCGACTGGCCGCGGTCCATAAATTTGCAATGATGCGCCACGACCGGGCTGCCGGTTTCCTTCTTCCCGTCGTCCCACAGCGCCACCGAACAGGAAGCAGCCGACGAATCAAGGGCTAGAAGTCTCATAACAGCGCCCCCCGGCCTCCGGCTATAGGGCAAGACGGATGAAGATATCCCATGCTAAAACCGGCATCGCACCAACCGTTTCGCCCCATCATCAAGCACCACCCATGACCCCGGTAGAAATAGCCCCACCCAGCTTTGAGAAGACGGGCTTTAAAAAGGGTTACCCCTACTTGCGGAGATGACAAGGCGCTTCTAGTGTGCCAACCATCATCGTCACGGGTGGGGAAAGCCCTTCGCTAACGTGGAACATATCACGGTGCACAGACCATGAAATCCGTCATTGCCTTTTCTTTCGTGAATTTCTACGCCTCCCTAATGGCCCAGGCACTTTTCGCCATGGGATTGCTGCTGACATATCAAGGGCCGGCGGTAGCGCAAACAGCAGATTCCACAGATTCCAACACTTCGGCGGTGGTCCTCATGTATCACCGGCTCGGCGAGGACAGCCTGCCTTCCACCAATATCCGCATCAACCAATTCGAATCCCATATCGCCGAACTTTCCAGCGGCGGCTATCACGTTCTTCCGATTCCAGAGATCATAAGCGCCCTTCGCGAGGAGCGTAGTCTGCCCAATCGCACCGTGGGCATTACCATCGACGACGGGTTCCGCTCGGTCTATACGCAAGCATTCCCCCGGCTGCGAGAGGCAGGTTTTCCCTTCACCGTCTTTATCGCCACCGACGGCATCGACAGCGGCAACAAGAATCTCATGAACTGGGACCAGATCCGGGAACTCGCCGCCCACGGCGTTACCATCGGCGTCCATACCGCCTCGCATCTGCATATGGCGGATTCCACCATGTCCAAAAACCGCGAGGACATTGTCCGCTCCAATGCACGATTATACGAGGAGCTGGGGTATAGGCCCGGGATGTTCGCCTACCCTTACGGAGAATCGGGCCTGGGGGTGGCAGCACTGGCAGAAGCCACAGGGTACGAGGCCGCCTTTGGCCAGCATTCCGGCGTGGTTTATTCCGGCTCGGATTTCTTCAACCTGCCGCGCTTTGCACTCAATGAGAGATACGGTTCTCTTGAGCGCTTCCGCCAGGTGGCTAATGCCCTGCCACTTCCAGTGTCCGACCTTTTGCCCGCGGACATGGTACTGAACACCGATCTGCCTCTGGTTGGGTTTACCGTGGCCGAAGACATCCGCCACCTCGACCAGCTGGCCTGTTTTCCCTCCGCAGGACCAAAAGCCATCATCGAGCATCTGGGGGAACGCCGCATCGAAGTGCGTTTCGTTAAGCCCCTGCCGGAAGGGCGCTCTCGCCTTAACTGTACCCTGCCTGGACCCGGGGGACGCTGGCGCTGGCTGGGCATGATGTTCTATCGGCTTCCTTCGGCGGGCAGCGAATAACCGTTTCAAAAAAAGCGCCTCACCGAAAAACGGGGAGGCGCCTTTAAAGCAATGAATAATGTTTAGATCGGTTCAGCCTCCAGAAGGCATCAGTCCGGCTATCTGCGAACCGTGGAGGCGGGCGCGGTCGAGAGGAGCCAGGTCGTTGGCCGACATGATGGTGTGTAGGGTATCTACGTAGTCCTGGCCGCGTTCGGAATACCGCATCAGAGTCTTGGCCAGACCAAAACTGTCAAGGCCGGTTCCGACAAGGCGCATGGTCGCGCGGGCCTTGCGGAACTCACGATAGGCACGGTGGGTATTGAGGTTGTCGATATAGGCATGCACGCCGTCAATTAAACGGTTGTAGGTCCGGACGGCATGAGTGCCGTCGGCGTCGCGATCCAGCGGTACCAGTCCCCGGGTTTCGTTAAAGGTCCGCTGCCCGAATGGCGCGTTACCTTCCTGGGCAAAGCGGGACGTGCCCCAACCGCTTTCCTCCACCGCCTGGGCAAGCGCGAGCGAAGGCGGCACCACATCCACCCGCTCAAGGAGTTTTACCAGAACCGTTCTGTTGAGACGCGTCTTGTCGAGACCGTGGCGCCGGGCCAGATCCTTCATCCAGGAGCGATCCCGCTCCGACAAGGTGCCGCCCATACGTACCTGGGAGTTGATCTCCAGAAGCTTCCCGCGATCGGCCGAAATGGTGTCGTTAACCTGCAAGATCAAGGGTAGCATGGCCTTGAGAAACATGGACTTGCGCGCCGAGACCGACATCATGGTTTTCAGGTCCCGGGGCAGGCAGTCGAGAAAAACCCTGGGTACCGGCTGATGTCCGTAGCGCACCTTGGTCAGACTGTAATTAAGAGAATTAAAGAAACTTCCCAGCTTGGCTACGCTCTTTACAGTCACGCCTCCGCGCAGATTAGTAATGGATCCGCCGCTTGGCGGCGATACCACGGATAGGGGCTGCCGTTGCGGCAACCATGCGCTGTCGCCGGAGACCGGGGTAAACGGGGTGGAAAAAGGTACATAGGCGGGCTTGTGCTCAGGTGTGGGAGGCACGACTACAGCCACCTCTACGGTTTTGCTGGGGGCTTCCGAAACGGCTTCCTCCTGTGTCGGCTTCACCGACTCGGCGCCCAGCGCGGCGGACGACAGCGACAGGGAATACATGGCCCGTTCAGCCGGACTAAGGGCCGCGGCCAAATACATGCCGACCACGCATAGGCCCACAAAACCCAGCGCAAACTGTTCGTAACCGGGACGCCGCAGCGTGGTGCGGCCTTTGGAATCAGATGATGACATGGAAGAAAGGCCCAGAATTAAGTGGATAAATCTCTATGTTGCGACGCACAATTAAACACTGACACATAGCCCGTAAAACATCTAAGACCTATGAGCTGTACTTTTAGCCCTACATGCATAGGGGATATATATATGACTATATGTAAGCCCCGACAAGCACCTTAAATGTGTCGTTTTGTCACGCTATTATGGTGTGTACAGATACTATTCCATGGGTATTATCGCTACACGTATACCACATCTAGTATGAAAAGAACAGAAAAATCTTAGTGTAGAGGAGCTTAGGCAGCGGCTCTAACAGCGTGCTTTACGTAACGGGGCGGACTTCCTCCACCTCGGGAACGTAATGCTTGAGCATGTTCTCGATACCCGATTTCAGGGTCATGGTGGAGCTGGGACAACCCGAACAGGCGCCCTGCATCCGTAGGTAAACCACCCCTGCCTCAAAGCCGTGGAAGATGATGTCGCCGCCATCCTGGGCAACCGCCGGACGCACGCGGGTTTCTATCAACTCCTTGATCTGGCGCACCACGTCGTCGTCTTCCCCTTCGCCTTCCGTTGTAGTGCCCTCATCGGCCAGAATCGTCGGCTGGCCTGTGGCGTAATGCTCCATGATAGCACCGAGGATGGAAGGTTTGAGGACCTGCCATTCCCTGTCTTCCGCCTTGGTGACGGAAATAAAGTCGTTGCCAAGGAAAACGCTGGCCACGCCTTCTATAGAGAATAGCCGCCCGGCAAGAGGTGAGCGCGAGGCCGCTTCCACCGAGGGAAAATCGGCCGTTCCCTCTTCCAGGACGGGCTCGCCCGGAAGGAATTTCAGGGTCGCGGGGTTGGGGGTCTGTTCGGTCTGGATAAACATGGTTCACTACTGTTCAAATAATGTTACGTGACTGCGCCCTTTACATGGCCCGCCGGGGCGCAAAGATCAAGCCTTCGCAAGAGATGGTATGGAACGGCGAAGATTATGTAATGGCCTTGATCTGTTCGTCATTGAGATTCCCCGGCACGATGGTAATGGGAATACGAAGCTTGCCCACGAACTTACCCGTCAACGCCGAGACCAGCGGACCGGGGCCTTTGGCTCCCGTCGCCGCACCCAACACCAGAATTGAAATGGCGGGCTCTTCCTCAATCAATTCGAGAACGCATTCATCGCGGTCCCCTTCGCGAAGAAACAACACCGGAAGTTCTCCTGCCCATTCGTTGACCTCCGCCGAGAGGCCTTGCATCACTTCCTCCGCCCGTTTGCGGTTTTCTTCTTGACTGAGGTCTTCGGCCGCCATCCAGTGCATGAATTCCGTGGGTTCAATAACGTAAAGCAGGGCTACCTTACCGCCGGTGCTCTTGGCGCGAAGGCTGGCAAAACGCAGCGCCGCACGCATTTCCTCGGTTTCGTCCACCACCACCAGAAAAACGCGGTCCTGACTTTGTGCCGGCTGTTTTGCCATTATCACACCTTGCGGAACGCCACCGCGCCCAGCCACCCCGCCAGCATGGCCAGAATCACGGAAAGGATACCATAGAAAGCCGCATGGCGGTGGGCGAAGAGAAAAACCTCGGCCCCCAACCCTACCTTGCTGACGATGAGCGGCGTCGTCTGCGCCCCCACCACGTGGCCGTCACGAATAAGAAAAACCTCTATTTTATAGGTTCCGGTGGGAACATTGGGCGGGAACACCACATTGGTGCGGAACAGCCTTTCCCCCAGGAACGTCACCTTGCCTTCGCCGGGTGCGTAAAACCCTTCACGGCTCTTGCCGCGGAGGAGCGCCGCCCGGAAAGACACTATGTCCGCCTGCAAAACCGTTGGTTCCGCAACCGGAAGCTCAAGAAAACGCAGACCCAGCTGGTGACGCGACAAAAGGGTGTAAGGCACGAAATCACCCACCGGGCGGTTGCTCGCCATGCGGAAAAAAACCGGCACCTTCTCGAAGGTTACTTCGTCACGGTTGACCCATATTCCGCCGATCCTGTCTTTGCGCCGCACTTTCAGCGATTCTTCCGGACCGCGTACTAGAACCACCACGTCGCCTTCGCCATCGGTGGCTCCGAAAAGCAGCAGTTCGGAGCCCTGAAACCCAGTGGTAATAGCAATCAGGTGAGACGACAGGTCTGCCACCAGGGCCTCCGCTCGCGCGGACGCCGGAAAAGCAAGAAACGCCATGGCCAGCAACGTGGCCTTAAGAATCATGGTTCCTAGAGTGCATTTTTTTACCGTTGCCAGAATCATAGTCATCGTTCCCCGGAGAAATCTACCTGAGACACCAGGGAAAACAGGTCTCCCGGCGTCACCGCCAGGTCAAAAAACATGCGCGCGCAAACCCCGAGCACCACCAGTGCCAGCAACCCGCGCAACTGTTCGCCACGCAGAAATGACCCCGCCCGGGTCCCGATCTGGGCGCCGATCACACCGCCGATGAGCAACAGCAATGCCAGCAGGGCATCCACGGTCTGATTGTAATAGGCCTGGAGGATGGTCACGTTGGCGGTGACGAAGATAATCTGGAACAGCGACGTCCCCACCACCATGGAGGTGGGCATGCCGATCAGATAGATCATGGCCGGCACCATGACGAACCCCCCGCCCACACCCATGATGGCCGCCAAAAGGCCGACGAAAAAACCGATTCCCACCGGTAACAACGCGCTGATATAGAGCTTTGACTTGCGGAAACGGGTCTTCAGCGGCAGGCCGTGCAGCCAGGTATGCTTGTGAAGTTTGCGCTGCGCCGCTTCACGGCGACGGTGGCGGAACATGGCGCGGCTGCTTTCTACCAGCATCAACGCGCCGATCACCGACAAAAACACCACATAGGCAAGGGAGATCACCAGATCAATCTGGCCGAATCCGCGCAACACGGAAAACAGCCATACGCCGAAACTGGACCCCATCAGACCCCCGGCCAACAGCATGAAGCCCATCTTGAAATCTACATTGCTGCGCCGCCAATGGGCGAACACTCCCGAAACGGAGGCGCCGAGAATCTGGTTGGCTTCGGTGGCTACGGCCACAGCCGGGGAAATGCCAGTAAAAATAAGGAACGGCGTCATGAGAAATCCACCACCGACGCCAAACAGGCCGGACAGCGCGCCCACTAGTCCGCCCAAGCCCAACAGGTAAAAAACGTTGACGGAAATCTCGGCAATGGGCAAATAAATCTGCATCAGGCGGCACCCCAGCGTAAACGGCGGCACTCCCGCGCACGCGCGCGCGAGCCTTGGCGGCGGCTCAACCTGTCAGGCCCGGAACCCATGGCGGCTTCCATAGCCCCCCACATCTAGCAGATAAACCCCTGGGACACCCCTGAATATAGAGCGTGCGGCGGGGTCGCATCAAGACCCCCATAGCGCCCTCCAAATGCCCCTTTCGACACCGTTACGGACGTAACAGGCCGACGATGTCTTGAATCTCGCCTAGATGCCGTTTTGCAATAACGCCCGCACGCTCCGCGCCGTTGCGCAGGATGCCGTCCACATAGCCGGTATCGGCAGTCAGTTCTCTAATCTTCCGGGCGATGGGGCCCATTCGCTCCACCGCCAGATCAGAAAGTTCATTCTTGAACTGGGAAAACATCTTGCCCGCGAATTGCCGACACACCTCTTCGACACCTGTTTCCGACAGGGCGGCGTAGATGCCCACCAGATTGGCGGCCTCGTCCCGGCCCTCGAGCCCGGCGGACGTACCGGGCAAGGGGTCGGCGTCGGTGCGCGCCTTGCGGATCTTAAGGGCGATGGCGTCGTCGTCATCGGTCAGGTTGAGACGGGAATAGTCGGAGCCGTCTGATTTACTCATCTTGCTGGCGCCATCGCGCAGGCTCATGACGCGGGTAGCAGCGCCCAAAATTTGGGGCTCGGGCAGCGGGAAATAATCTATCCCGTACTGCCGGTTAAAGGCTCCGGCAATGTCGCGAGACAGTTCCAGATGCTGTTTCTGGTCGTCTCCCACCGGCACGTGAGTGGCGCGGTAAAGAAGGATATCAGCGGCCATCAGCACTGGATAGGCATACAGCCCCAGACCCGCATTCTCGCGGTGCTTCCCTGCCTTTTCCTTGAACTGGGTCATGCGGTTGAGCCAGCCCAGCGGCGTGATACAAGCCAGCATCCAGGCCAGTTCGCTGTGTTCGGGGACAATGCTCTGGTTGAAGATAATGCATTTTTCGGGATCAATCCCGGCGGCGATATAAGCCGCCGTCACTTCGCGCGTGTGGGCGCGAAGTTCCTCGGGGTTTTGGGGCAGGGTAATGGCGTGAAGATCAACAATGCAAAAAATGCACTCGAAATCCTCCTGCAGAGTCACCCAGTTACGGATAGCGCCCAGATAGTTACCGAGATGGAGGTTTCCGGTGGGCTGTACGCCCGAAAAAATACGGTTCATGAAAACGCAACTTGGTGCGAGGACGGACAGGGATGGAAGAAAACGCGACCGTTATGGCTGTTTGCACGGGGGGTGGTCAAGAGCATCATCCCAGTTTGCGCCCATGGGAACGCCACAGCGCATCTAGCCGCGCCGCGCCCGTGGCCTGCGCCAGACCGCCATAAAGAACCAGGCCCGCCGCCACTAGCGCCGCCAGCGCGGCAAAGCGCATGGCTTGTGTTCCCGCCAGGGGCCCAGCCAAGCCGCCGGCCAGAAAAACAAGCGCAACCGCCAGCACCGCCGAGCAAAGCAGCATCCGTGCCACGCGCCGGCACAGTTGCGCATCCATGGCCAGATGGCCGCGTTTCTTCAGGCCCTGAGCCAGCATCACGGCGTTGAACCAGGCCGATGTGGCGGTGGCCAGGGCCAGGCCCACATGGGCCAGGAATGCCATCAGGATCAAACTCAGCACCACGTTCAGCATCATGGCCACGACCCCGATTTGGATCGGTGTCCTGGTGTCCTCGCGGGCGAAATAGCCGGGCGCCAGCACCTTGACCAGTACATAGGCCGGCAGGCCGATGGCAAAGGCGGCCAGGGCCCGAGCCGTAGCCAGAGCGTCGGCGGCGGAGAAAGCGCCGCGTTCGAACAATACCGTCACCACAGGTAAAGACAGGGTCATCAGGGCGGCGGCAGCCGGCAGGGCGAAAAAAAGCGCATATTCGATGGCCCGGTTCTGGCTTTCCAACGCCGCTTCTCCCTCGCCGTTTTTGACCTGGCGCGACAACAGGGGCAACAGCGCCGTGCCCACCGCGATTCCGACAACGCCAAGCGGCAGCTGGTTCACCCGGTCAGCATAATAGAGGAAGGAAATGGACCCCGTGGGCAGCAGCGAGGCGATGATCACATCGATCACCAGATTGACCTGATAGACGCCAGCGCCCAGGGCCACGGGGAAAAACAGCGTCAGCAGACGCCGGATTTCCGTTGTCAGCCGGGGCCGTGGAAGGCGCAGCACCACCCCCTCCCTCCTCAACGCCGCCATCAACCAGACCAGCTGCACCACGCCGGCGGCGGCCACGCCCCATGCCAAGGCGTGGCCCGGCGTGGCCGCAGCCTGTGCGAACCCCACCAAGGCAGTGATCAGACACAGATTGAGCAGAATCGGAGTCGCCGCCATGGCCGCGAAACGGTCCAGGGTGTTGAGCACCCCGCCCTGAAGTGAGACCAGGGAAATGAACAGAATATAGGGAAAGGTGATGCGCGAGAAATCCACCGCGAGGGTGAATTTTTCCTGGTCTTCGGCAAAACCCGGAGCCAGCACATACATAAACCAGGGCATGGCGATCTCGAACAGCAACACCAGCCCCAACAGAACCCATAACAGCACCGACGACGCCTGAGCGGCGAATGCCATCGCCCGTTCGCGACCATGTTGCGCCAGCTCCCCAGAAAAAATCGGGATAAAAGCGGCGGAAAACGCGCCTTCGGCGAACAGGCGGCGAAAAAAGTTAGGCAGCTTAAAAGCGACAAAAAAAGCGTCGGCAATGGGGCCAGCACCGAGAAAGGCGGCGATCAGGATATCGCGCAGGAACCCCAGAACGCGACTGACAAGGGTCAGTCCCCCCACCGTGGCGATGTTGCGCAAAAACGCCATGGAGCCGGTCTAGCGGATTTTACCAACAGGTGGAAGCGGGAAAGATTACAAGGCCGTTTATCTGGCGCTGGTCTTGCGAACCGAACGTGCCTTTGCCCGGGACTTGCGCTGACGGCGGTTCTGGACTTTTTCCGGGGCTTCCGCCTTGCCCAGCGAAGGCCGCGTGGGGGCTTTCCCGGAGGGTTCCAGGACACGCAGAAGAGCCTCTCTGATTTGTTCGATCTTGGAGTTGTTTTCCACCTTGAGTCCGAAAATATCCTTCACATAGAAGACGTCCACCGCCCGCTCTCCATAGGTGGCAATCTTGGCGGTGGAAATCTGCAGGCTGCAATCGGTAAGTGCCTGCGTCACCTCGAACAGCAAGCCCGGACGGTCACGGCCATTGATTTCGATCACGGTGTTGGTAGCGCTGACGGTGTTGTCCATATGTACCTGCGGCGGCACGGTGAAGACATGGGAGCGTTCGGGCAGGATGTGGGAGCGCTTCGCCAGCTCTTCACGCGGCCTCATGGCGCCGGTAAGCGTGGCCTCGATCAGCCGTTCCAGCTCCTTGAGCCTGTGCGCGTCATCGAAGACGCGGCCCCCCGATTCTTGAACCCAGTCACCCACCTCCTGTACCGAAAACGCATCCATGGCCATGCCATTGGTTAGAGTAAAAATACGGGCATCCACGATATTGCCCCCAGCTAGTGCGATAGCGCCGGCAATGCCTGAAAACAGACCCGGATGGTCCGAGGTGTAAATGGTAACTTCGGTTACGTCACGGGGCCGGTCCACGTGGCAGTCTATAGCCAGCGGGTGGTTTAAATTCGCATTGGCGCGCACCATCTTGGCTTGACGTATATGGCTGGCGATGTCCTGGGACAGCCAGTAAACAGGATATCCTAGCCTTTCGAAGTCGGCAAAATCCGCCTGGCTCCATTTCGGCAGGGCGCGGCGCAATGTTTCCTTAGCGGCGACGATCCGGTCTTCGCGTTTTACCAAGGAGAAATCACCCAACAGGACCTCCTCGGCGCTGTAATAGAGTTCCCGCAGCAACACCGCCTTCCATCCGTTCCACACCGTGGGTCCCACAGCGCGGATGTCCGCCACGGTAAGAATAAGGAGTAGGCGCAACCGTTCCGGAGACTGCACATCCTCCACGAAATCACTCACGGTTTTGGATTCGTTTATGTCGCGGCGAAAGGCCGTATTGCTCATCAACAGATGGTGACGCACAAGCCAGGACACGGTTTCTGTCTCTGCCGCGTCGAATCCTAAACGCGGCCCTATTTTCTCGGC
>Ga0208411_1001324_pt1 | contig 17000 bp, 13 predicted proteins | sample ETN01SmetaG_4_FD_185793 | JGI IMG/M metagenome (GOLD analysis project Ga0208411, IMG submission 185793) | Marine microbial and viral communities from oxygen minimum zone, Eastern Pacific Ocean - ETNP2014F12-01SV261 (SPAdes) (version 2) | ecosystem: Environmental > Aquatic > Marine > Oceanic ... | reverse complement strand
CTAATAAAAGTCAAACCATTTCGGGTCAAGGTCTGGCCATTCGCCACCTTCTGCCTGCTCTGCCTTGTTCTTCCAATTTCTTTTTCCGCTCCAGGAGTCAATTTTCATTCCATAGACTGATGTTTGTTTCAATTCATTATTCGTTATGGGACGATAGTCTTTTCCCGATTCCATTTCACCAAAATATTTTTTTAGAAGTCCGTTAAGAATATTATTTTTTTCATCTGTTTTCTTAATAATTCTTATTTTCCCAAAAGCGATAACACACTCGTATTGGAAACTTGCTTCCAAGGCCATATTGGAAGGCAAAAGCCGCCCAGATTTGTAGCATTCAAAACATGCCTCAGGATTATTTTCGGCGTTAAAACGCATCCGTCCATATACATTGGAGTGAAAATAGATCTCGTGCCTATCTAAGCTATACCAGAATGAAGAAGGAATAATAAAGGGTTGATTTTTATCCCGCGTTCCAATATGTCCAACCTTTATATCTGATAAAAATTGAATAATCCAATCATCATTCATTTCATAATTTTTCAGACGAGATTGATTGATTGGTTTTTTATTCGGGTCGTAAGCCATTATCTTAATTTTTTCATCTGCCAAGTTGCCTCACGAATCCTATTTCCAGCAAGAGCAAAAATTGGTGCAATAAGCAACTGTAAAATATTAGGCGCGGACTTGGGGTTGGTATAAGCATTATTTTTCTTTATAAAATGGCCCTAAAATCAGCTCTATGGATACATCGTTAAACAGGCACACAAGCCGGGTTCAGCAAATTCTTTTTACCTCCGCAGCTCTTGTTGTTGTTGTGGCGGGAATGCGCGCTGCGCAAGATATTTTAATTCCTTTTTTACTGGCTATTTTCATCGCTACAATAAGCAACCCTCTTGTTAGTTTCTTACATAGAAAACACATTCCCAAAGGTTTTTCTATCTTTTCTATCTTTTTATTAATGATTGCTTTCGGATTTTGGATTATCAGCCTACTAGGAACGTCTTTGAATAAATTCTCCAATAATTTTCCTCAATATCAGGTTCTGTTAAAAAAATATGCTGAAAGTTTTTTTAGTTTTTTACAAGAAAGGGGGATTTCTGTCTCTGGTCAGGTTGTTTTGGAGCAGCTTGACCCAGGAGCTGTTATGTCTTTAACATCTGGTGTTTTGGCGGGGCTGGGAAACATCCTCACCAATACCCTACTTATTATACTTATGGTTGTATTCATGCTGATGGAAGCAACCATATTCAAAGACAAAATCATGAAGATATTTGGTGGTGCTGATAAGCGCGTCAAACAGATTGCATCATTTACTTATACAGCAAAACGTTATATGCTGATCAAGACTGCAATAAGCTTTGCTACGGGATCTATCGCTACTATTTGGCTTCTTGTGCTTGATGTAAATTACCCTTTCCTGTGGGGATTTTTAACTTTTCTACTTAATTATATACCCACCATAGGTTCCAATATTGCAGCTATGCCTCCTGTGTTGATGGCCTTAATACAATATGATTTATTTATGATGTTTATTGTTGGGTTTGGTTATTTAGTTATTAATAATGTTCTAGGCAGTTTTTTGGAACCTCGTATTATGGGTCATGGTATGGGTCTTTCCACCTTGGTTGTTTTTATATCGTTAATATTTTGGGGGTGGATGTTTGGCCCTATCGGGATGATTCTTTCCGTTCCAATAACTACAATTATAAAAATTGCATTCGCAAACACAGAGGGCGCTCAATGGGTGGGCGTCTTTCTGGAGGCTCCTGTTCGTTCTTATTACAGAAAAAATTTATAAAACCTGATTTATGAAGCATGGTGGCGATCTTGTTGCCAGTGTTTTACGCCGGCATAATATTAAGTGGATTTTTACACTTTGCGGTGGTCACATATCCCCAATTTTAACCGCCTGTAAAAATATTGGTATTCAAGTAATTGGTGTACGCCATGAGGCCACAGCTGTTTTTGCGGCGGATGCTGTTTCGCGGTTATCCGGAAACATTGGCGTTGCCGTAGTTACGGCGGGGCCAGGGCTCACCAATACCATTACAGCAATGAAAAATGCCCAGCTAGCCCAAGTACCTGTATTGATCCTGGGGGGTGCTACTGCTACTGTTTTAAAAGACCGGGGTAGTCTCCAGGACATTGATCATCTTTCTCTGGTGCGTTCAGTAACCAAAGTGTCCAAATCTATTAAACAAGTACAAAATATTCGGTCTGCGTTGGAAAGGACTATTTACACAGCCCTGGCTGGGGTACCTGGGCCTGTTTATTTAGAACTACCTGTGGACCTGCTTTACCCTGAGTCTATTGTACGGGACTGGTATGGATTGAAAGCAGACAGTAAGTCCATGCCTTGGTGGATGTCAGGATACCTTAAATGGAATGTGAACCGGCTGTTTAAAAATAAGGACAGGCCCTACATAAAAACAGCAACACCATCACCGCGTTACCCTTCGTCTATACAGGTGAAGAAGATTGCCAATATGATCCGATCAGCCCATAAACCGCTGTTACTTGTTGGCAGCCAAGCCATGCTTACCCCTGAAAAGGGTGAAGAATTGGTAAAGAATATAAAAGCCCTGGGATTGCCCGCCTATGTTTCCGGGACCGCCAGGGGCCTGCTTTCGAAATCTGATCTGACCATTTTCAGGCACATGCGCAAAAAAGCATTAAAAGAGGCTGATTTGGTTATCCTGGCTGGTGTGCCCTGTGACTTCAGATTGGATTACGGCAGGCACATTAATCACCGGGCCAAAACCATTGCCATCAATCTCAGTCGAAAAGATATGAACTTGAATCGCCGGCCTACCATAGGAATCGCCTCGGATCCCGGATTCTTTTTAATACAGCTGGGTCAAGAAACGATCAGCGGCAACTGGCAGGGATGGCAGGAGACATTGCGTAAAAGAGACCTAGAAAGAACAGCTGAAATTACCCGGCAGGCTGGTGAACACACCAAATTTATTAATCCAATGAGATTGTGCTCCCTATTGGACCAGCACCTGGAAGATGGAGATATTATTGTAGCGGACGGCGGCGATTTTGTTGCTACTGCTTCCTATATCTTGCGACCGCGGTCACTTGCGGGCTGGCTGGATCCTGGTGTTTTTGGTACATTGGGTGTCGGGGCTGGTTTTATCCTGGGGGCTTGTCTTACTCGCATAGACTCCGTGGTTTGGGCTGTATTTGGCGACGGCGCTTTTGGCTACAGCATGATGGAATTTGATACGTTTGCTCGTTACAGTATACCGGTAGTAGCAGTGATTGGCAATGATTCCAGCTGGAGCCAAATCGCCAGGGACCAAGTGGTGTTTTTAAAGGATCCTGTAGGTACAGAATTGGCGGCAACGGATTATCACAAAGCAGTTGATGCCTTAGGCGGGGTCGGCTATTTCATTGATAATGAAGATCAGATTCATGACGTCTTGACCCAGGCAAAACAATCAGCCCTGGAAGGCAAGCCAGTAGTGGTGAATGCGCGAATCGGAAAAACAGATTTTCGCAAAGGATCCATTTCCATATAAAGATTGGTGATATCTGGCATAGGACAAATTTCATGACAAACACTAAAACCGGGTATTTAGTTCTTGGTTTTACTGACTGCAAAACCGGCGATTATCGCCAACAGCACAGAGGGCAGCATAACATCCAGCTTATCAAAATAGATCCCCACCCCATCAATCGTCGGCACTAAAAATTTAAATATGGGCACACTGATAAAACCGGTTACCATAGATACAATAGCTCCTTTCTCTGTATAACCTTCCCAAAACAGGGACAGAATAATAACCGGACAGAACGTGGCGGCGATACCAGACCAGCCAAAAATCACGAACCAAAAAACCGTTCTGTTCGGCGACAATACAGATACAGCAAGAGCAACACCCAGCGCCAACAGCGCCAGGCTTAAAGTAACCTTTCTTGAAAGACCAATTAGTCTTTTTTCATCTGCATCCGGGTGAATGATCTGCTGATAAAAATCTCGCGTTACAGCGCTAGAAGCAACAACCAATAACGAATCGACCGTAGACATAACCGCCGATAATACAGCTGCGATATATACACCAATAATAACCACAGGCATAACCTGATTGAGGAGCATAGCTAAAACGTTTTCTCCGGCAGTTCCTAAAACAACCTCGGGGTTCTGTCCAGATTTTGTCAATATATACCTGCCTAGAATGCCAATCATGACTGCTGCAGTATCTGTTAGAAGCGTATAAATAATAGCGACCCATTTTCCTTTTTCTACCTCATCTTCACTTTCAATAGCGATAAATCTCACATAAACCTGTGGCGAGCCTAAAAATCCAATTCCAATAGATACGAGACCGGCAACGGTTGCAAAATTGATCCAATTAAAACCACCGGGACCCCATATATTTAATAACGCAGGATCAATGGCTTTAAGGCCATTAATTATAGACACATCAGATGATAAACTGAAAAAAGCAATAATTGGTAGGAGCAGTAAAGCTATAAACATCAAGGATCCCTGGAAAATATCTGACCATGCCACCGCTAAAAACCCGCCTGAAAAAATATACAGGACCACGATACCAAACCCTATGGCAATACCGGTGTAGTAGTTGAAACCCAGGAAAGATTCAAATGTTTTTCCTGTGATATCAATTTGGGCGCTTACATATATCACCACAAAAAGCGACAGTGCCGTTGCTGAAAGAATGCGGATCAAATTTGTGGAAGGGCGAAAATGGCTAACCAGAAAATCAGGAATGGTGATAGAATTATATTCATTGGTCAGACGTTTGAACTTCTTAGCCATATACTGCCAGGAAAAAAAGACACCGATGACTTCACCAACCACAATCCACATAGCGCTCACGCCCATGAGGGCACCCATCCCGGTCACCCCGATCAAAAGCCAGCCGGATTCGCCTGTTGATCGAGCTGACAACGCGGCTATCCAGTAATTCAGCTTTTTTCCACCCACATAATAATCACTGATGTTCTTAATCCTTCGGGATGCAAAAAAACCTATACCAAGCAAAATGGAAAAATAGACAGTCAGGACGATAGTTTTAATAATCATCAATAATGAAAGAAAACAGATGTTTTCTAGTTCTATTCCCTATTTATATACCGCAAAAGACTGGGAGTTTTCCTGAAACGTTTTTAAAGGCGTGGTGACCCCGGCGATACCTGTCTCTCTAATTGTACGTACCCGGTCAAAATCAATTATAGCCGTTTGCATACAGGCTCCTTCTCCATTATCCTGTAAAAGAACCCCTTCCGGATCAATAACCTGCGACCCGCCTACCCCGCCATAGCCAACACCATTACAGGAAACAACGTAACACTGCTGTGTTATGGCAGTAGCCTGGGCAATAATTTGCTCTTGTTTTCTATCGCCTGTTGTGGTCATCGTTGGCACAATAATTAATTCTGCACCCATGTGTACAAGGTCCCGGGCCACTTCCGGAAACCACATATCATAGCAGATCATGATGCCTATAGTTCCTATCCCTTCTATGCTAAAAACAAACGGTTCCTTGCCGGGCTTTGTTTTTTCATAAGGACGCCACGGATATCTCTTGCGGTAATTTCCCACCAGTTCCCCTTTCGAAGAAAACACCGGTGTAGAATTGAATATATTATTCTCGCTGGATTCATACATGCTTCCAGGAATAAGCCAAATTCCATATTTTTTTGCCCAGCTGGCAAAAATACCCGTTAATTCACCTGGAATGGGTTGTGTTTGTTTAGCCATTTTGCTGCCAATGCTCATTGATGACAATTCCGGAAAAACAACCAGATCAATTTGCGGGAAAATGGCATTAATATGGATTAAATATTCTTCCATTGTTTTAAGGTTTGTTTCTTGTTTGGTGGTTGCAAACATTTGTACTGAGGCAATGGTTAGATGGTTTTTCATATTTTATTCCTTTCCCTTCATAGGTTGCTGGCAGGTATTTTTGATTAGATGTTATTATCAAAAAAAGCGGAAATTAATTTTTCTGTGTATTTTTCCCGTGGATTGTACAAAATTTCTTCCATTATGCCTTGTTCAATTATTTTCCCCTGATACAATACTGCAACGCGGTCTGCAATTTCTGCCATTACGCCTAAATCGTGTGAGATAAACAGATATGTAAGGTTTTCAAGGCGCTGCAGTTTTTTTAATAAATCCAGTACAATTCCCTGAACATGAATATCCAAGGAAGATGTTGGTTCGTCCAACACCAGGAGATCGGGTTGCAAAACCAGGGCCCTCGCAATTGAAACCCTCTGCCGTTGTCCCCCGGAAAGCATTTGCGGAAATCGGTTTAGCAGGTCCGTTTCCAGGTTGACCTTATTTATTGTTTTTTCAATTTTTTCTTCTATCTCCAGCTTGTTTTTGCAGCCCGACACAATTAATGGCTCAGCTACAATATCAGAAACTGTCATTCGAGGATTCAGAGAACCTAGGGGGTCTTGAAATACGGCTCCAATGCGCGAGTTCGGCAGGGTAATGTTTTTCTTTGACCCGTCGCTGTTAAACAATATTACGGAGCCGAAATCTCTTTGTAGAATATTCAGAATAATTTTTGCTAATGTTGATTTTCCACTACCAGATTCACCTATAATGCCCAATGTTTCTTTTTTATATATATCTAGTGAAACATGTTCCAAAGCGTATGTGTTTTCTTTATTAGTGGCGTAGGCCTTTTTAATATTTTTTAAAGACATCAGGATATTTTTTTCGGGTTGTTCTACTTTTTTATTCGATTTTCCCATCAATTTATGCAGGCGGCTGATCAGGGTTTTTGTATAAACGTGTTTTGGATGACTAAAGATATCGATTGTTTTATTAATCTCAACAATACGGCCTTTATTCATAACGGCGATTCTATCGCAATATCGTCTGGCTATTAAAAGGTCGTGTGATATAAACAACACTGTTGTATTCATTTCATTCCGCAGAGAACTAATGAGTTCGATAATTTCTAATTTTATATTTGCGTCTAGTGCTGTGGTTGCCTCATCTGCAATAAGGAATTCCGGTTTCACAGCCATCGATATAGCAATCATGATGCGCTGCATTTGCCCGCCTGACAACTGATGGGGAAAACGGTTGAGGGTATTATCAGGGTTAGATATCTGTACTTTATCCAGCCAGTCACAGGCCTCTAAATAGGCTCTTTCAATGCTGTAACCAAACCGTTTTTGCAACACAATAACAAACTGTTTTCCAATGCGCTGAACAGGGTTCAATGACTGCATTGGATCCTGAAAAACCATAGCTATTTTTCTGCCCCTCAACGCGGATCGGCCTTCAGTACAATTTGTGGATCTGTGTAAAATTTGTCCCTGCGTTAACCGGCCATTTGCAGGCAGCAAGTCAATAATCAGGCGGGCAAGCATGCTTTTCCCGCTTCCTGTCTCACCGATTAAACCCAGCATCTCTCCTTCTTGAATATCAAGATTGACATTGTTCAATATCTTGTTTGGTTTTGTCCTGCGCTGAATTTCAACCCCGATGTTCTCAAACAGAAAAAGAGGTTCTTTCATGATTGATCGGCAAGCTTTGGATTAAGAACATTTCGCAATTCATCACCAATCATATTAAATGAAAGCACTGTTCCAACAATAAACAGGCCCGGGAATGTAACCACCCACCAGTGATTAAGAAATTGTGCGCGTGATTGTGTAATCAACAAACCCCATTCCGCTTCTGGTGGCTGTGCTCCCAGCCCGATAAAAGAGAGACCGGCAGATATCAAAATTGCGTATCCAGCATCAATGCTGGCTTGAACAATAATCGGGCTCAAGCTGTTCGGCAGGATATGTTTTCTCATCACATGGATGTTGCCGCTGCCCATGCTTTTAGAAAGTAAAACATAGTCCATTGATCTAATAACCAGTGCCTGTGACCTGGCGATTCGAACATACCATGGAAACCAGGATACAGCGATGCCAATAATCACATTATTTAATGACGGGCCTAAAACAGCCGTGATCGTGAGAGGCAGTATTAGTGGTGGAAAAGCCAGGAAGCCGTCTGTGATGCGCATAATTATTTCATCGACCCACCGGCCAATTGTCCCAGCAAGCAACCCCAGGGGCGTTCCCAGAAGAACCGCCAAGATCACGACACCTAGGGCAACCTTTAATGAAGAAAGTCCAGCACGAATGGTCAATGTGAATATATCTCTTCCTGCAGCATCGGTACCAAACCAGTGCTGTAAAGATGGCGCCTGATTTCCTGCTTTAAAATGGACAGCACCTCGTATATCTTCAGCGTAGGGAGACACATAAGGGATCAAAATAGAGGAAAACAACAGGAGCAATAAAAAAACACCCGGTATCATTGCATTCTTTCTGGATAATATGGATTGTAATATCATATGCATTCTACTGCCGGGCCCGAGGGTCAAGAAAAACATAAATAATATCAATCAAAAAGTTTATCACAACATAGCTGGCCGTATAAAGAAACGTAATTCCAATAATTGCTGGAAAATCATTCGTGAGTATAGAAAGAACTCCAAACTGGCCTAGGCCAGGCCAGTCAAATATAGCCTCAACAAGAAATGTGCCGCCGAGCAACAAACCATAGCTCAACCCAACAACAGTTGAAACAGGTATTAAGGTGTTCTTATAACTGGATCGCAATATAGTTTCTCCCGGTGTAAAACCATATGTTAGATATGTAGTGAAGTGCGGTTCCGCCATTGTGTCTATCATTGCAGAACGTGATGTGCGCAAGACAATACCCAGGACAGCACACGACATGGTAGCCGCAGGAAGACAGATATGTTTAATTGCATCTGAAAAAATCGCCCATTCTCCAGAAAACAAACTGTCCACCAGGAGAAACCCGCTATGAAAAATCAATTGTGAATCCAAATATATATGGTTTGTATACCTGCCTTGGAGCGGCAACCAATCCAGTTTACCAAAAAAGATGATTTGGAGAATCATACCCAACCAAAACACAGGAAAGGAAAGCCCCAGATAACCAATACCCCTGATAAACAAATCATATGGCGTATCCGTTTTCATAGCCGCCAACAAACCCAAAGGAAAACCTAAGAGGCAGGAAAAAACCAGGGCAACAGTAACCAATTCAAACGTTGCTGAAAAACGCTGGCCCAATTCCGTTATTACGGGTTGATGGGTGCGTAATGAAATTCCTAAATCACCTCGCACCAGTTTCTTAATAAAAGAATAATATTGTTTTACCAGCGGCTTATCAAGGCCCAGTTGTTCCCGGGCCGTGTCCAGCTGCTGCGGGGTGGGATGGTCTCCGACCCATAATGCTGTCGGGTCTCCAGGGAGACAACGGGAAACAAAAAAGGTTATGGTTATGACAACAATTAGTACAACCATCATCAGAATGGAACGTTTGATAATATATTTTATCATTCACTGCGTTCCAGATTGTATACCAGCAGGGTTGAGTAGGCGGGATTATTCCTGAAGCCTGTAATATTGCTGCGATGGATCGATTGAACACTCAGGTCTGCCGCTGGTATTACCACGCAATCATTTATCAATATTTCCTGAATACTTTTATAGGCGTTTTTTGCTATATCAGGAAATCTGGATTCCTGGTACCAGGCGCTTTCTAAAAGGGAGTCAACAGTCGTATTGCTGTAATATGACAGATTGAACAAAGGAACATCCTGTGAGCTGTATAAACCGAAGAACCAATCTGCCGGGGAAGAAACAGTTGGCCACCAGGCCATGGAAATAATATTGGGCGCAGTATCCAGATATTTAGCTTTATCCCAGTTCGTGGACCACAGCCCCGGTTTTAAGGCCAGTTCCAGACCTATTTTCCTAAGGTTGTCCAGAAGCATAAGGGCGGTGAGACGATATTCCTCGGATGTGGAGACATAAGAGATATCTAAGCGGTTATGATTGGGGTCTATCCCGGACTTTTTCAGGTAATTACTGGCTTTACTCAAGTTAAACTGTACCAAGCTGTCTGGGGCATCAAACAGAGGCATGTTGGACGGTAAAACCCCCGCTGGCTCCTTGGCAATTCCCCTATATACATATTCAGCAAGGGTGCTGCGATCCAGGGATGCTGCGATTGCCCGGCGTACCCAAATATTATCTGTGGGCGGCTTTTTTGTATTCAATAAATAAAAATGGTTGATCCAGGCCGGGTGATATGAAACCTTGACATCTTGGTTCTGTTCTAGAAGGTCCAAAAGCTGTATTGGTATTAAAACAGCGTAGTCTGCCAAGCCGCTTTCGACCATTTGCAGACGCGTGGACGATTCTGAAACAACCTGTATCTGAACAGCATTAAAATTATTTTTATTCCCCCAGCCTCCCCAATAGTTGTCGAACTTTTCCAAAGTTATATGGTTGTTTCGGATCCATCTTTTTAAATGATAGGGGCCGGTTCCAGCCCCGAATCCGTTTCTCATGGAATCGGTAGATACATGCGCTATTCCTGGTGAATACATCCAGGCTCCGTACTGGGAGCTTACAATCTTGTCCAGCGGCACTGGTTCTTTTAATTCAAACGCTGCCTGGTGGGATCCGTCCACCCGCACACTATCTACGGCTGACCAGATATAGCTTGCGCCTCGATTGAGAGTTTTATTCCGTTCCACAACAAACTTTACTGCATTTGCATCAAATTTCTGTCCATCGTGAAAGTGGACATTTTCCCGCAATGCGAAAGACCAGGTAAGTCCATCCTCCGATTTTGTATAGGACGTGGCCAGACCAGGAATAAATACCGGCTTTTTACCACCAGCGTCGTACCACAACAGGGGTTCGTATATGTTAGACATGGGCAGCACCTCCAGGGAAAATGCGGTAGCGGGATCCCAGTCCTTTACGTCATCATAGGTGGCAATAATAAAGGTGTTGTCTGTTCGTGTTGTAGCAGAGGAACAAGACAATTCTAGAAGAAATGCTGCTGTCGCAATAGCGGAACAAATAATAGATTGCCATATTTTCATTGAAGAATATGTTCGCAGCACATACGAATCTATTAAAATAAAAACTTATTTTTACATAAGTGCAATTTTAAGTTTTATCGATTAAGTGCCATTTTCTTGGTTTTGGTTGTTGACCCCGCCTGTAATCGATAAAAATATATCCCGCTGGGAACAGAATTGTTGTTTTGGTCAACCCCGCTCCAAAGCACATTATGATTCCCGGCCCTCTGCCGGCCCTTATATAAAATATTAATAGTTCTTCCCATTACATCATAAACTGCTAATTCGATTATCTCATCTTTTGTCAAAGTATAGCTGAATTGGGTTTCTGGATTGAATGGGTTAGGATAATTCTGCTCAAGGTGAAAATGGTTAGGCGGTGACTTTTTTTGTTCATTATTAGATAGCGTTCCGTCATGCTCAACCATAAACAGTGTAGGCTTATCTGACGCAAAACTCCCAGAACTAATGATTAGATCGCCATTCCCATCGTTATCTATGTCTCCTGAAAACAATTTCATAGGGGAAACCAGCCCCTGGAACGATGTATTATCAAAATGATCCGTTGTGTCGTCTCTAAAAATAATTCTCTCTGTGTAATTTTCAACGCTGAGAGGGTCTCCCCCACCAAATTCCCAATCAAAAACCGCCTCATTAAAATAACCAGCAAGGTATAGGTCTATATTTCCATCCCCGTCTGCGTCGCCGATATTAATCTGTCTGAGGCCCGCAGTATAGTTTTTAAAAAAATGAAAGTGTTCAAAATTTAGAGTGCTGATATCATCTACGCTTTCAACTGCATAAAATACTCCGGGAGCATATGGGTTTCCATTGGTAAGGCTGTTTGTTCCAGATATCAAGACAAACATCTCATTGTTTCCGTCTTGGTTTATATCGGTAACAATTATGCTTTGGCTTCCCAGGTCATATGTGTTTTCACTCACAAAAAAATCTGCCTGATAACTATAAGCATCTACTCCATCGCTTTCATGAATGATTAAATGATAAAATTCATACGCCACGGTATATATTTCCATAAATCCATCATTGTCAAGGTCTCCTGTAGAAATATTATACCCGCTCCAATTGGTCCAAATGTCGTCTGTGTATTCTATGGTGAATATCGCAGAATCATTCTCAGTGCTGTCTATTGCCGATATAACGCTATCTAGCTCGAAAATCATCATTCTGCTGCTGCCGCCGGTGCCCAACGCGCTCCAGGGCCCATCCATAACAGACACAATAATTTCCTGATTTCCATCACCGTCTAATTCTGCCGCCAATATCTGCCCAGATTCCCAGACGCTGTCTAATCCCATATCCCAGGTATAAGTAGGAGACGATAAAAAGGATGAAGAATCTGGATTCCACTCAAATATCTGCAGTCCTTTTTGCCCGGATATACCGGGACTGGTATCAACTAGAGATAAGATTTCCGGGTTATTGTCGCCATCTATGTCTCCAACAGCAACACTGGAATAGGCATCATACGCACAGCTCAGATCGTAAAACGTATAAACCCACTGCAGTGTTACTGAATCATTTTGGGTTGCCTCATAATGATAAACACCATTACAATATTCCCCCGCATAGGAACTGGCAACAACAAAATCACCGAATCCATCATTATCAAAATCATATGGGCCCACCATATTTCTGGGTGGACCAGCGGGTATTAGCCCGCCGGCTCCCCAGGGAAGATTTTGCCATTTTACAGAAAAAGAACTATCATACTCTGCTGAAAACCCGATCGACAATGATAAACAAAATATAAAATTTCTAACTTTTTCTATTCTTTTCATTTCATCATCCTATTAATTAAATACACAGAATTATTTATGTTATATTATTTAAGCAATAAACTTAAATCTTCATGAACAAACTATTAATAAAAATTCTTCTTTCCGTTGCTATCAGCATCCTTTGCAGTTTTGCAACTGCTCAAGTTCCATTTTTGGAGCGGCGCCCATTCGTCTTGCCACAATCGGGGCAGTATCCTGTGAGAAATACTGTAGACCATCAATATCCTTCAACAAACATTGAAGATGGCACGTTTTTAAGATTTGATGGTTCTGTCTATAATAATAATGTAACCTTTCCAAGCGGCTGTAATCTAGGGGTTTCTTGCTATGATGGCCATGCAGGAACCGATTACTTTATGCCCTTCAATACTGCCATTGTTGCCCCTGCGGCTGGTTATGTAATATGGGCTTCATTTTCAGACCCGGCAAATCCATGCCCGGGGGGAATTGATCCCAATGGAGATCAGGGAACGATAATCATTGCGCATAATAATAGTTATTATTCCTGCTATTTTCATTTAAACCCGCCTCTGAGTGTATCTGTTGGACAGAATGTAGAAACGGGTGATACGCTTGGGTACAATGGAAATTCCGGCTGTGCAATTAATGCGCACCTGCATTTTGAAATTCGGAAAGATAGTCATTTTTTTGATACGGAAGCTTCCTGGGCAGTCGATCCTTATGGCTGGTGGGGAAACAATGCAGATCCAATAACAGAGTTGCGGGGTAATGGGAGTGAGTGGCTGTGGGTTTCCTCTGACATTGTTGATGATGGAGACAATGGTTTCCAGAGAAACCATGGATCCGATTGGACTTATTTAGGGTTAGGATACAATAATGACAGCTGGACCGCGCCTACTGTTCACGAAGAAGAAGACAGCCGGCATTATGCGATCTGGGTTCCCTGGATAGAAAGCGCCGGGGAATATAGAATTGAAACCTTTGTACCCGGAGGGGTCGACGCCACAAATGCTGCGCAGTATGAAATAGTTGTTCAAAATGAAATTGGAGAAAACCAAAAAACAATTGTCACCCATGATCAAACATTAAGCCCTGATCTGTTTTCAGCCATAGCAACAATGAATCTTCCAGCGGGCTCAAAATGCGGTATAATATTAAGAGACCTTGTTGATAGTACCGCAACGGGATCTGTTGTGGTTTTTGACGCAATCCGCTTTATGAATACCGCTACAACAGAAATATTTAATAACAACATCTCAACAACCACCAGTCAGTCCGCCGCTGCATTCTCTTATCCCAACCCATTCAATCCTTCAACAAATATATTGTATTATCTGCAAGAAAAAAGTGACGTGGAAATAATTATTTATAATGCTCTGGGAATTATAATGAAAGAATATACAATAACCAGTCAGGCTCCCGGAGACCACAGCATACAGTGGAATGCGACGAGCCACCAGGGCTATGCTATTCCCGCAGGGATTTATATTTATACAATAAATACAAACCTTAAAAGACTATCCGGAAAAATGCTATTCATTAAATAGATTTTATGCAATTAATTCTCTATTTTTTTACCGGCTATGCCTAAAATACAATTTATAACATGATACAAAATCTTCTTGTATGGTTTATTCAGTTTTCCCCGTTCACAAAAAAATGGTTCTGGAAAAAGTGGTACACCTTTTTCCCCCGGTTGGCTCCCAGTCCTGAGTTTAAATTTATGAATTTTGGCTTTCACGAAGATGGGCTGCATCCAGAGCTTGCCGAAAATGATAAACTGGAGCGCTATCCAATACACCTTTACCACCATTTGGCAACCCAGGTTGACATTGCAGGAAAAACAGTATTAGAGGTGGGTTCCGGGCGCGGCGGCGGCGCTTCTTATATTGCCCGTTATCTGGCCCCGGATCAGATCATTGGCATTGATATTTCTACCACAGCGGTGGAACTTTGCGATAGATTGTACAAGGAAAACAATCTTAATTTTATTGTTGGCGACTCAGAGAATATACCGTCCCAAGACGAATCCATGGATGTTGTCATCAACGTGGAGTCCTCCCACTGCTACGGATCGGTGGATCTGTTTTTATCCGAAGTAAAACGGGTCCTCAAGCCGGGGGGACATTTTCTTTTCTGCGACCTGAGACCAGCGGAAAAACTAGACCTGCTAAACAATCAGTTTAACGTTTCAGGCTTGGAACTCCTTAAAAAAAAAGATATTACTGGCAATGTTATCCTAGCACTGGAAAAAATGTCTGACTTTCGCAAAAATGCCATAAGAGCAAAAGTGCCTAGAATTATTCAAAATGTATTTGAATCTTACGCCGGTGTCAAGGGCAGCAGGACCTACGAGTCTTTTGCGGATGGATCCTTGGCTTATCTCAGCGCAGTTTTTCAGAAGCCCGCATAAAACAACAATGGATAACGCTCAATTAAAAAACAATATAGATAATTTTTGGGATGATCATATCATTCCATCTCTAATTGATTATATAAAAATTCCAAACAAGTCGCCCAGTTTTGACCCTGGCTGGGAAAAACACGGACACATGGACCGTGTATTAAAATTAGCCACATCCTGGACCAAAAAGCATATGCCTGAAAGAGCAGAATTAATTGTCGAAAAAACCCCGGGTCGGACGCCGCTGATTCTTGTGGATGTTCCCGGAGAGCGGGCAGGAAACATCCTGATGTACGGCCACCTGGACAAGCAGCCGGAAATGGAAGGCTGGGATGATGGCCTGGGGCCCTGGAAACCGGTAATCAAGAATAACAAGCTTTATGGTCGGGGCGGAGCCGATGATGGTTATGCCTTGTTTGCTTCTCTCTGTGCCATAAACTCCCTTAAAGAGGAAGGTGTCTTGATTCCGCGTATTTTGCTGCTGATTGAATTCTGCGAAGAGAGCGGATCACCGGATCTTCCTCATTATATGGATTTGTGTTCAGATATTATTGGGTCTCCGGATCTTGTGATCTGCTTGGATTCCGGCGCTGGAGACTATAAAAGGCTTTGGACCACCACATCTCTACGAGGGTTGATCGGGTGCTCCCTGCGCATAGATGTGCTTACAGAGGGGGTGCATTCCGGCAGTGCCAGCGGACATGTGCCTTCATCATTCAGGATCGCTAGGCAACTCCTTTCCCGGATCGAAAATGAAAAAACTGGTGATGTGTTACTGGACGACTTGAAAACCGTAATCCCGGAATACAGAATAAAGGAAGTAGAAAAACTTGTTTCCATTCTGGGTAATGGGGTTGTTGATGAGTTTCCCTGGCGGGGTAATATGCAGCCATCTACCAATGACAATATAGAAGGAGTGTTGCGCAGGACCTGGATGCCTGCCCTTTCTGTGGTTGGGGCAGACGGCCTGCCGCCCTCAGACAATGCCGGAAATGTGCTGCGGCCATATTCTCAGTTACAGTTGTCCATGCGCATTCCGCCCTTAGTAAGCCCACAAAAAGCTCTATCCATAATGGAGAAAACCCTTACTAAGAACCCTCCCTACGGTGCTCTTATCTCGTTGCATTTTGAGGAACCTGCGGCAGGGTGGAATGCACCAGAAACAGCGCCCTGGCTGGCGGAAGCCATGAACAGCGCTTCTAAAACATACTTCAAAGCGCCGGCATGTTCAATTGGTGAAGGAGGCACAATCCCGTTCATGGCTATGCTTGGAGAACAATTCCCAAAAGCACAATTCATGATCACCGGCGTTCTGGGCCCCGGCTCCAATGCCCATGGCCCCAATGAATTTTTACATATTCCTTACGCAAAAAAACTCACTGCCTGTGTCGCCGCTATCCTGAACCGCTTTCCCTGATAATCAGATGCCGGCACGGCTGTACCTTATCCTAGCACTGGCTCTTTTTTCTGTCAGTACGACTTCTCTTGTAATCCGCTACCTGGCCGCAGTGCCTGCAGTCGTCATGGCTTTCTGGAGAATGTTCACCGCCAGTGGATTACTGTGGGGCTACAGTGCCCTGCAGCCCGCAGGACGATTAAGCAATAAAAACAGGTTTCATATTATCCTGGCTGGTCTTTTTCTTGGGGGACATTTTGCCTGTTTTTTTGCCGGGGTTAGGCTTACCACCATCGCCAATGCAACCCTGCTGGGCAATGTTGCACCAGTATTCACGGCCCTTTTGGAGCGGCTTCATGGCCAGGCCTGGAACCGGGTTACAATACTTGGTCTTATCCTGTCTCTTGCCGGAGCAGTTATAATTCAGGGAGGTGGCCTGACGAGCCCCGAAAACACGGCCGGCAATGGACTGGCTCTTTTAAGCTCCTTATTTATGGCTCTAGCCTGGATACAGGCCAAGATAATCAGGA
>Ga0208411_1001322_pt1 | contig 17017 bp, 13 predicted proteins | sample ETN01SmetaG_4_FD_185793 | JGI IMG/M metagenome (GOLD analysis project Ga0208411, IMG submission 185793) | Marine microbial and viral communities from oxygen minimum zone, Eastern Pacific Ocean - ETNP2014F12-01SV261 (SPAdes) (version 2) | ecosystem: Environmental > Aquatic > Marine > Oceanic ... | reverse complement strand
CCTCGATCGCGATTTCATAAGAATGATTATGGAAGGATGGGGCGATTATTGCAAAGAAGTCCTACTCCCGCTTAACAAGGTAGGAGATAGAGAGGGACTCAAGTTTGAGAAGGGTGAGGTAAAGACCCCTCCCGGCTTCAAGGAAGCTTGGAGGAAAGGCGTCGACGCGGGCTGGTTCGCTACCACATGCATGCCCGAGCATGGGGGCATGGGCCTGCCAAATTTTGTACGTAACGGGGTCGATGAAATCGCCATTTCAACTAACATGGCCATATCCGTCGTTCCAGCATTGACGCTGGGTGTCTACGAATTGCTCACTAAACACGGTACCAAGGACCTAATTGACCACTACGCACCCCATCTTGCGAACGGACATTGGTGCGCGAGCATGTGTCTTACGGAACCTCATGCAGGTACAGATCTGGGAATTATTCGAAGTAAGGCGGTACCCCAAAAAGATGGTACTTATCGTGTGACAGGTACGAAGATTTTCATCACCTGTGGGGAGCACGACCTCTCGGAAAATATCGTCCACATGGTTCTAGCTAAGACTCCGGGTGCCCCCGCGGGGACCAAGGGAATTTCCCTATTCCTAGTACCAAAACTCCTTCCAAAGGACTGGAAATCGGGAGGAGTGGAGGGGCTATCTGAAGATTTGAGCAATATCAGAAACGGCGTCACCTGCTCGGGTATCGAAGAGAAGATGGGACTGCACGCATCACCGACCTGTGTGATGAATTTCGAAGACTCAATCGGCTGGCAGATAGGTGAATTGAATACAGGTATGACGAAAATGTTCGAGATGATGAATCGCGAGCGCATTTCCACCGGAATGATGGGTTTGGGACTCGGAGAAATCGCTTACCAAAACGCGCTTTCATGGGCACGAGAGCGTCGCCAGGGACGTGATATTGCTGGTATCCGCGATCCAAATCAACCTGCAGACAATATCCTTGTTCACCCCGATGTCCGTCGAATGTTACTCATAGCCAAGGTCAACAACGAGGGTTGTCGTGCCCTTGGAGTCTGGGTCGGTACATTGCTCGATCAGATGCACAGCGAGGATAACGATATCCGTGAGCGTGCGCAAGCTCTAATCTCACTGTTGACACCCCTCGTCAAAGCCCATCTCACAGATCTCGGTTGCGAGACCACCAGCATTTGCATGCAGGTAATGGGTGGCGCAGGGTACTGTAGCGATTTCGGAGTAGAGCAATTTTATCGCGATGTTCGAATATCAAAGATTTGGGAAGGAACGAACGGAGTCCAAGCGCTCGACCTCGCTGGTCGTAAAATCACACAAAACTTAGGTAGAAACCTCCGCTACCTGATGTGGCCTCTTGTAGAATTCATAGAGGAGAATCGCGAAATCCCCGAGATGTCCGAATTTAACAAACCCCTACACAAGGGGGTACGTGGATTGCAGCAGCTTACCTTACTCATGATTACCGAAGGCATGGCCAATCCTCACTTCCTCGCCGCAGGCGCGACCGATTACTGTCGCTACTTCGCAAACATCATGCTCGCCTATATGTGGGCAAAGATAGCACGTGTCTGCATCGAACAACCAAACTCTGATTTTCACCGGGCTAAACTCGCTAGTGCGCGAGTATTCTTCAAACGAATTTACCCTGAAACAGTGACATTGGGAGCCTCTATCCAGTCCGGTCACAAGCACCTCATGGAATACCCAGAGGCTATGATATAATGCATCAAAGTCGCCGTTCGAATCTCAAACTCAGAGCTCGACGAGCGGCAGCTTATGCGAAGACCCCTGTACATTGGACACCTTCTATTCCAACTGTCCTATCTATTCTATTCATTGTTGAAATTCTAGCACTTGCAGTCTTTCCGGAACTAATCGCGAACAGGTTGTTTATTGCTGTCGTAGGACTGTCCATTCCCTTCGGTGGATGGCTTTTTGTCTATTGGAAGATTTATCTCTCGGTTTTCACGAGTCCTTACGGTTCCCCCACTGAAATCACTGATCCACGCTGGCATCAGTTCAATTTCCTTGGCTGGGGGGGCGAGCAGATGGAAGCATTCATGCTCAAGTCTGAGACACAGTCGAAGGATCTCGCACTATACCTGCATGGATATGGCTCAAACCTAGGTCAAGGCGAAACTCGCTGCCAGCATCTCGCTTCTTTCGGGATGAATATTGTCAGTCTCGATCAGCGCGGGTTTGGAAAGCAAACAGGTCGCTTGGATTGGACGCTTCTCAAGGTAATCGCTGACGCTGAAGCATTGCTCGATGCAGTCCCCCAACAACTCGGTTTCACGCCTGATAGGCTTCTAATCTATGGGCACTCGATGGGTGGATTCATCACCATTCGGTTGGCCAGTCACCAGTCCGGATGGTGGGAAGGCTGCCTCATGGGAATCATCCTCGAATCGCCGGTTACGTCATTCCCGAAGATAATAAATGAGAAACTCCCCGGACGAATGGTCATGTCAAAACCATGGGTTAGGCATGTCTTGCGTCGCGAGTACGAACGCATCCACCCCGACCTAAACGTGCGCTACGCAAACTCGGAATTACCTTTCTGGGGACTTCCTGGGGTGCCGATTCTGACCCTTCAGTCGGATAAGGATGAGGTACTTGGAAGAGATCATTTCGATCTGTTGGTCGAGCATCTCGGTCCCAATAAGAGTGCAGATTCGCAGATTTTCATCCTTGATGTACCGCACACGTCGGAGGTGGACATGCAGATTCGTAGGGATGTGGTGGATGAATGGTTGGGACCACGTCTCACTGAAAGTAAAGAAGATGATTGAGATGGATTTGAAAAAAAGGTTCGAGAAGGCGATTAAGCGAGTTTGGAGGTTGAAGGAGAAGCCAGATGAAATGACTCTGCTCAAACTATACGCTCTTTACAAACAGGCTACCGAAGGCGATGTAAAGAGCCCGAGACCGATATCTAGAGGGATGGCAGGATTGGCGAAATGGCGGGCTTGGCGCAAGCTTCGGGGAATCGCCATTGAAGAGGCCATGGAACGTTATTGTACAGTCGTAGACACACTAATGAAATTGGGAAGGCGATCTCTCTCGAGTTGATAGATTCCAGCGTCCTCTGAGAACACTGGCCTCTCAATGGGTTTGGATTCACGAGGGTTGAAATCTATGGTTCTAGGGTCTCTATGAGGACACAACCGCCATCCAACTCCACTATCATGGAGGCTGCACCCATGGCCGTTTCAAGTCCCTCGGTCATCAGAATCTCCCTCCTCATTCCGGCATCAGACTGGAAAACCAATCGATGGCTCAATTTGTCCAGGACATCCCTATCCACGACTTGCCAAGTCCACTCATTCTGATCGACCGTCATCAGTGCCTCTATTGGCTTCAGTGGCCCTCTTGCCTTGCCGAAATTTCGAGCTCTCTTCACCAAATCGCCTAACTTCATCTTGGCACCGATCTCATCTGTCTTTGTTGGTTCTGAGGACTCGTTTGAGATCCTCCTTCTATATCCGAATCGTGTCATGTGCATCCCTTGCAGCAAATGCCGCAACACTCGAGCGTGTCGAGGGAGGTTTAACCGTTGTTGGAACTGAATGACCGTAGGAACGTAATATTAGAGTTACTTTGGGATTCCAAGACTCGAACGTGCACTTGATGGAGGAGAATTCGGGCGCATGGCCGTGGAGAGCAGGGAGAGGAGTTGGAGGAGGGAGGCGGAAGGAAGCATCCTTCTGAAGGCCGTTTCTCACTGGAGAGCTGATCCTGATACGTGGTTTGCAGGTTCTTATGACAGATTGCCGGAGACTGTAAGGGTCAATCCCCTGAGTCCAGAGGGGGCTTGGGTGGAGTCTTGGCTGGATGAAGTTGGGGCCGTGAGAATCCCATGGTTCTCCGGTCCTGGAAGCGCATGGGAGATGTCCTTCGAGAGAGGTGCAGCGATCGGCGAGGTCAAGGAGATCATGACTGCCCTTCATGACACGGGGAGGATTACTAGGCAAGAGTCGGTTTCGATGCTGCCCGTTCTGGGACTCAATCCGATTCCGGGAGAGTGCATTCTGGATCTTTGTGCCTCTCCTGGTTCCAAAACGACCCAGATATGTGAGCATCTTGGAGATTCTGGCGCGGTAATTGCGAACGAGGTAATCAGCGGTAGGGTGAACACTCTCGTTACTAACGTTCAGCGACATGCTTCTAGGGCCACGATTGTAGTTCAACACGATGGCAGGCACATCCCGAAGGTCCCGGGAGAGGGTTTCGAAGGAGTTCTTGTTGACGTTCCTTGCACGGGATCAGGGACTACCCGGAAGAATCCCGATGTCTGGGGGAAATGGCGACCTTCGGCGGGTCGTTCCCTTCATAGGTTGCAATACGATATTCTCAGGCGTGCTATCGCAGTGACCAAATCTGGAGGCAGAATTGTCTACTCCACATGCTCACTGGATCCTGTGGAGAATGAGGCCGTGGTGGCCAGAGCACTGGGAGAGGGTGGCGTGAGAACGGTTCCCGCCAGAGGACTTCTCCCCGGGGTTCCCTCAGAGAGTGGCATGAGAGACTGGCCATGTCTGGATGATGCAGGAGAATTGGCGGAATGGGGCTCCCTCGACGGGAATCTAATGCCCCCTGAAGACGAAGTCATTGCGACCCAGTTAGAGAGTTGCCTGCGAGTGTGGAACGATGCTATCGGAGGGGGGGGTTTCTTCCTAGCAGTTCTGGAGAAGCTCTCCGATCCGATGGAAAGAGGAGCTCCTGATCGGGTCCCGATCCCATCTCCAAAACCGTATGTTGATCCTGACTCATTCCCACGTCCGATTAGCCAGGAGTGGTTTGATGACCTCGAGGAGGAATGGGGGGCGGTTCCCAGCAGTATGTGGTACAGGGGAAAGAGCCTGCTCTGGGCCACGGACGAAGTGAGGAGGATATGGGGCTCTGACAGAACACGCAAAGGCGGGAGGGAGTTGATTCCTGGAAGAAGGTGGCGTCCTCTGAAGGTGATTCACCTGGGATTGATAGCAGCTAGGATCAGGAAGGGAAAGTTGGATAGGCTTGTTTCTAGAGCTTCTCACAGGCTGCGTGACGAGATATCTGGACCTTTCGTGGATGTCGAGGAGAGCGTCATCGATGATATCCTCCGAGGGGGGGAGCCGCGTCGGGAGTCGATCGAGGCACTTGGAGGTGAAGAGCGCGGGAGTCGGATTCTTGTGGGACCCAGTGGATACTGCCTCGCCGTGTGGATTGGAAGCAGAATCACCCCCATGATAAGCGGGTCGGAGAAGACGGTTATGAGAGCAGTGAGAGGCTTGTCAATCGACTTACAGGAAGAGGAATGAGTGGGAAAATCTGCTCAATCGAACATGAATGAAGTGAAATGACTAGCATATGTTCATGGGCCGCGCAAGCAGAACGAGATGCCTCGGTGACAGTATGGACGACGTGGACAGGAGGATACTCAGGGTTCTGGAGGCTGACGCGAGGACCTCTCTCAGGAAGATTGCTGAGGAGGTAGGGGTCGCCCTGGGAACGGTCAGCAATAGAGTCAGGAGGCTGGAGAGTCTGGGAGTCATCAGGGGTTACACGGTTCTGCTCGACCCGGACAAGGCAGGGTGGGGATTGAGCGTGGTCATCGGACTGAGGATAGAGAAGGGGAGGCTGATAGAGATCCAAGAGAAGATAGCCAAGGACAACAGGGTCTACGGGGTTTACGACGTCACGGGAGACTACGACTCGATGGTCCTCGCCAGAGCTAGGGACAGGGATGACTTGGACGACCTAACGAAGAGCGTAATGAGCATGTCTGGCATTGAGCGCTCTTTCACCCACTTGGTTCTAAACTCGGTCAAGGAGATGCCACCCTCGATTCCGGAGTGATGACTCATCCGTTCTCCGAGACCAGTCGTTGCACCATTGGCTCTAATGATGGAACGTACGGCATGAGAGACTCAACAGTCCTCCCCTCTGGTTTCATTACCCGCAAGAGTGTGTTCCTGAGGTCCTCGTCAACGGGAGAGTCCATTGCCATCAGGCGATCTCTGAGAGATGCTTGAATCCTTCCTCCTGTCCGGTCCCAGTCCATTAGCAGAATCACAGAGGGGGAGCCATCTGGGGTTTGACGCTGACAGTACTCAGAGTGTAAGTATGCGACGAGTCTTGATCTATCCCACCCCCTGTTGACCTTCTCGATCAGTCCGGTGAATCCCAAGGCCCGAAGGGTCTGCTCGTCCTTATTGCCTTCCACAACGATGGGAGTTCCAGACCCTCCTTGTTCAGATGTCCTGTTTCTGACTATCGCTTGTGCAATCGCTCTCGATGCCTTCTCGAATCTCACGATCCTATCTGAAGGACCCGAAACTCTCTCTCTCTTAGACTCCCAGTTTGGTAGTCGAACTCCGTCGGTCATATCTGGATGAATACCGGGCATCCATTCTATTTTTTGTTTACTTAGAACAGCGTCGTTTCTGATGGGTCGTCCGCGACCCTTATCAGGGGATTTTCCCCGCATCGGTATAGGGATTACCATGTGGGCTATGACATTGCTCTTTGAGAACCTCTGGGACCAGTACATGGCATGGTCGGTTCTCGTGTCGGTAATTGCGTTTGGGTGGCTATATCACCACTCCTTCTGGTTCGTATCCGATGAGAAAGAAGATCTTCCCAACGTGGATGGCCTCAAGCTTGGTGAGTTCCCCCTTCACAACGATGACATGCGACTGGAAATTGCTTGGACTATGCTCCCCTTTGTCCTGATTATATGGCTGACCTACATCTCATGGGGGCCGATAGACAACATGTGGGCACCGTTGGACGATGATGACTACCATGGCTCTGAATGCGATTACGACTCGGCTGATTACGTGGGGTCGAAGAACTCCGAGGACTCCTTGGGTTTGGTCACTTCAGAATGCTATCACGTCATCGAAATCACTGGCCAACAGTGGTTCTGGTCATTTGACTGCCTGGATCTCACTGAAGACCTGTGCTATACCGGGACCGATACCCTAGAGGTTTACGGGAGTGTCCCAGTTTTGGGTCTAAAGAAGGGAGAGACTTACTTGGCAATAATGGAGTCGGAGGATGTGACGCATGCCCCTTGGTTCCTCGAATTGTCTACGAAAGAAGACGTATTGTCGGGTCAACAGACATACCTCTGGCTACCCATAGTCGAATCAGGTGACTCGGTGGTGCTATGTGCAGAATACTGCGGGGATGCGCACTCCGTGATGTCAGCAATATTGTCCGTGCACGGCTAAGGTGAGAAGATGAAGTTGGGCAGAGGTTCTCGTTTTGCAGTATTGGTGCTATTCTTTGTTGCAGCCACCTTGGCTGCTCCCTCGGCGCAGTCAAGACCCGGTGGAGCCTCTGGATCAGGAGTCATTTTGCAGGGTTGCATCTGCCATGGAGCCGCCTCAGATTCAGTGGTGGCATCGATAGATGGCCTTCCGGAGAGCTACAACTACTCGGAAGAGTACGAGATAACCGTCTCCTTCCAAGGAGGCCCCAGCCAGGAAGGCAATGTGAACCAAGGTGGCTTCCACCTATGGGCGAGCGAAGGCACGCTTTCCGTGAACGACGCGACCGCACAGGTGTACAACCAGAACGAGGCGGGGCACACGGAAGCTGGCAACGATCAGATTTCGTGGACAGTGATGTGGACTGCACCTGCTACGGATAAGAACGTGGATTTCGTACTCCATGTCAACTCGGTCAACGGAAACGAAGATGGAGCAGGGGGGGGAACTTCAGGAGACATGTGGAGCAAAGCCGCAGTTTCCCTAGGAGGGCCCATCGAGGTCTTGGAGGCAGCCGATCCGTTCGTGGTTCTATCAGTCCTAATCGTGGTATCCGCAATCCTGCTGACAATTGTGCTAGCCTATGTTTTCTACAGAACAAACCCCGATTCTTTCGACTGGGAGACATTCGCCCCATGGATTGTGGACTGGTTGACCAGTACCGATCACAAGAAGATCGGAACCCTGTATACCGTGCAGGGACTATTCTTCCTGGGAGTAGGGGGGATTATGGCCATGTTCATCCGAATCCAACTGGCCGTTCCGGGAAATGACTTCCTGACTCAGGACCAGTATAACCAGTTCTTCACCCTGCACGGGACGACGATGATTTTCCTTGCTGCAATGCCTCTGATTAACGGATTCGCTAATTGGATTGTACCCCTCCAGATAGGGGCACCGGATCTTGCTCTGCCGAGAATAAACGCAATGTCATTCTGGTTGCAACCATTCGCAGCCATACTGATCTTCACTGGAATTTTCTCAGGAGGGGGGGCTGATACCGGATGGACTGGTTACGCTCCCTATGTGGTTAGCGAAACTGCGCACGTGGGGACGACAATGTGGGCAGCAGGGCAGATCATGCTTGTCGCATCATCCACGTTGACTGGGATAAACTTCCTGACAACCATTGCCGTGATGCGGGCAGAAGGGATGGGATGGATGCAGATGCCCCTCTTCACATGGTCTATCTTCATTGCCAATGTGATGCTATTCCTCTCTATTCCCGCATTCGGGATTGGCTTGATCCAGGTATTCCTGGACAGGGTGATTGGCACGGCGTTCTATGATATCGCCGCTGGTGGGGATCCACTGCTCTGGAGCCATCTGTTCTGGTACTTCGGCCACCCCGAGGTATACGTCGTAGTCGTTCCAGCCTTCGGAGTCATCTCCGAGGTCATATCCACGAGCGCTAGGAGGTCCGTCTTCGGATATCGCTCCATGGTCTATGCAATGGCTGGTATCGGGATTGTATCTTTCATCGTTTACGGTCACCACATGTTCACCAGCGGGATGAGCCCGACGCTTAGGTTCATCACGATGCTGACGACCATGCTGGTTGCTGTCCCCACAGGGATCAAGGTGTTCAACTGGCTGATGACGATGCATGGTGGTTCGCTCGTTTACCGTACTCATACACTATGGGCACTGGGCTTCCTCCTGACCTTCACCATAGGTGGCATCTCGGGGATGTTCTTCCCCGCCGTCGCAATGGACTTGCACCTCCATGAGTCCTACTTCGTCGTAGCTCACTTCCACTATGTCCTGGTCGGGGGGACTGTTTTCGGATTCGTATCTGGGATATACTACTGGTTCCCCAAGGCCACAGGGAAGATGCTCGACGAGAAACTGGGTACGATTCACTTCCTAGTTGGGTTCGTCTCCTACAACGCCCTATTCTGGCCCATGCACAGACTGGGAGTCTGGGGGATGGCTAGAAGGCATCACACATACTTCATCACCACAGAAGAAGCGATTGGCGCTCTACCACCCGAGGCAGCAGGATGGAACATGTTCATCACTGTCTCTGGGTTCGTCTTCATGGGATCATTCTTCATCCTAGTTGCCAACATGATAATCTCGACCATCAGGGGCGAAGACGCCCCCAACGACCCTTGGGGTGGATGGTCGTTCGAATGGATGACAACCTCTCCCCCTCCCACTCCTAGCTTCGGTCACTTCGATGGCGAGAAATGGATCGGTTTGCCAGTGCTGAGAGACGCCAATGAGCATCTTGCAAATGAGCCCAGTTTCATTGGGAAGTGGTTCAACCGCCTCATGGTCTCCGAGGAAAAATCAGAGGAGGGGTCGCAATGAGCCACGATGATCATTCCCACCCCAGCCCATGGGGCCCCCATGACTGGGGTCACGGCGCTCCGCACAACTCGTGGGGGCCACTGGTAATGAGCATGGGAATCGCAATCTTCCTCTTCTCTCTTGCAAGCGTATACGAATGGGGCGAATTCATGGGATGGGGTTACGTTCCAGTGTCATTGCTGGGGCTATCCATAGTTTTGACTGGCCTAGTTGCCATCTGGAGGCAGGACATGAGCTTTGACGGCTCTTACGAGCCCAAGGCTACAGGTGCCCCATTCCGGAGAATCGACATCCGGAAGGTGGCGCTGTGGGTTTTCCTGATGTCAGAGATGATGGTCTTCACCTCCCTATTCAGCACCTACATGAGATACCGATTCGGGATCGAGTCTTGCGAGGATGTCTTCCTGAGTGGGAACTGGGTCGAGGGGACGTCCGTGAACTGCTTCGAGCCAGCGAGTCACCTGATTGCCTCCAGCTGGTTCCACCTAGCACCCGGTGCCATCAACACGTTCGCACTGATCATTTCGTCATTCACGATAGTGCAGGCCCTCCGTTACGCGAAGATGAATGATATCGACGATGATCTGAGGAGGCGAAAGGTAACCCGTTACCTAGGGACAACGTGGTTCCTCGCCATCCTCTTCCTGACCATGAAGATGATCGAGTGGTTCCTCGGATTCCCACTTCCTGGATTCCTAGCCGAGTTCAATCACGGTCATGACACGATTCAATCACTCTACTCGGAAGGATACCTGATCAATGCGGAATCGTACCAGCATCATGACTATGACACGCATTACCTTGCAGAGCACGGACACGGGGTGGATCATGACTCCGCCCTCTATGCAATGATGCAGGAAGGGACACATCCCGGAGGCCACATGATGGCGAACATACAGGTAAGTGCGAGTACGTTCTACGTGACTACCGGAACTCATGGGGCTCACGTGTTCGGTGGCATCATAGGGCTGACTTACATGACCCTCAAGGCTGCCAAGGGAGGGTACAACCCAAACAATGCAGTCTCGATAGAATACTTCGGCCTCTACTGGCACTTCGTGGACCTCGTCTGGGTCCTAGTCTTCCCGTTCTTCTATCTGTACTGAGGTGAAAAATATATGGCGCACTACAAGATTCTGGGTCAGGACCCATACTGGATGAACTTTTTCGGTCTAATGCTGCTTACCGTAATTGAGGTCGCTGCGGTGGGATTGGAACTATCCACTTCGATGACATTGACCATCCTGACAGTGATCGCGATTCCCAAGTTCATCATGATTGCAGCCATCTTCATGCACCTATACGGTGACGATGACTCTGGCATACTGACCATGACTGCCCTCTTCCCGGCATTCTTCATCATCATCATGGTGCTGTTCGTCGGACTCACGCACCCCGATGCGGCTACTGGCCTACCGGACTGGTGCAGGCCAGGGAACTACGGACTCTAAGGCTGCAAGGTTCATCTGTGGAAGTCCCCACGCATACTCGCTGCAGACGTCGCATAGCCTGGTATTGCGCCGGATTTGAAATCCGGTGTCCTAGTGACTCGGGAGTTCAAATCTCTCCGTCTGCGCCAATAATACTGTCTCATGGGCGGGAGCTAGAACTGAGATGCCGAGGAGACGTATGCGCAGTGGTGACAGAACTCGCCCGCTTCAGGGGGTTCGGGAAGGTCCAGGCATTCCTTCGCACCTCTGACCAAACCGTCTACCCAATCTAAGTCAATCCTCTCGCCTTCTATCACAGTGCTGGGGTCGGCAGTGTCGATCTCGATCACCAACGCAGGCTTCAGGGGGATTCCCCGTGGGCTTCCCACAGAACCATCCCGAAGCAGCGAGGATTCGGAGACGTTGCCGTTCTCGTATACGAAGAACCCGCGTGTGGAAACCGGGTGCCCCAATTCCCTCAGGAGCCACTGGTAGATTGCCATCTGTCGGACGTAAGACCCCTTGTATATGTCCTCGAGGAACAAATCTGCAGTCAGTTCTGCCTTCGTCGCCGTTGACTTGTAGTCGACCACGTACCACTCCTCCGAATCGCCGTCCTTAGACATCCAGATGTCATCGACTGCTCCGAAGACCTGCAATCCGTGACTCTGCACCCTGACTCCCTTGAAGTTCTCCCTCCACTCGTCCATCATATCGTGAGCTAGTGGGACCATGTGGCCCAATCCCTTCTCTGACATGTACGGGTGAGGGGTTCCCGCCTCCCTGTGAACATCGAACTCCCTCTTCAGTAGGGTGTCGACTAGCGTGTTGAGGAGGAACGATGGGATTCCCGGGGTGTCCACCCCCATCACCCTGTCAAGCCAGAAGCACCTGGGACACGCGTGGAACTTCTCGAGCCTAGAACGGCTGATTGGGAACGGGTCTGGTGCCTCTTCCGTCCCGTACTTCGACTTCTGAGTCGAACGCTCCTTCCACTTCCTCCTGTCCTTGGTGACCACGTGGAGCGGTGTTGGAAGTGTGCTTTGAATGTGCGCAGCCCTACTCGTTCGGAATCACGGCAGCCCCTCTGACCGTGAGTTGGTCGTCGTGGTACTGCATTGTGGCTGGGGTGGTAATTACCGCCTCTCCATCTACCCCTATCATTAGAGGAGAATTAGGAGAAGTTGAGAATTCGAACTTCTTGGCATTCTGCATGGTTATTCCCCACTTCCCAACGTGTTTTCCCTTCTTTACTGGGCCCATCAACATCAGCATCTGTAACTTCGACATACCCCATGCCATAACCAAAGAGCAGTGGCCTTGGGTAGGTCTGGCTCCTGGAGCTACCTTGTAGCCACCACCAAAGGTTTGGCATTGACTCATGCAAAATAGGCCTGAGAGGTCTACTTCGATTGGCTCTCCTCCATCGATTCTGAGTTTTCCTTTCTGCTTCTTCCAAGATATAATTGCCTTAATGCCGAGTAGGTCGTACTTCCTAGGGCCTCTAATTCTCTTGAATTGCCCCTCATCTTTCATTCGGTTGATTACTGACGTAACTCCGCCATCGCATTCAAGGAAACTCCAGCGAACTAGATTCCCAGGGGTCTCAGGATTTCCATTACATTCACGAGGAATAGGGGCCGCCTTGGAGGGATGATCGGGAGCAGGTGGACCCTCTATCCTGAGGGAACCGACTCTGCGATTGGTTCCACTGACTAGAATATCAATCGCACCTTGCAAGCCTGGAAATTTGTTTCCTTTTGGGACGGGTATGCCGTGTGCTCTTGCATAGTCGTTGCCGGTCCCCATGGGAAGAATGCCCATGACTTTGTCCGAGCCACGTAGGCCCGAAGCAACCTCGTGAACGGTGCCATCTCCACCTACGGCTACGACTATTTCGTGGTCTGCGTTAATCAGACTCTCTGCGATGTCCATCGCGTGCCCCGGGCCCTCCGTGTGGCGGAGGTCGATATCGAAGCCCGCCTCCTTGAGGGCCGGTTCGAACTTGTCCCACTGGCGTACGGAGAGGCCATCGCGGGCATTGGGATTGAGTATGCAGGCTATGCGAGTCACGCACCCCGAGAGCCCCCCTCCGACTTCAATCCTGCCGAAGCGAGGAATCATGAGTGGGCGCCATGACCGGTCATCACATGCCTGAGGGAGAGTCTCACATGCGGAGGGCGATCGAACTGGCCGAGAGGGGCCGACACCGAGTGATGCCCAACCCACTAGTCGGATGCGTCCTAGTCAGGGACGGGGAGGTGGTCGCAGAGGGATGGCACGACCACATCGGCGGGCTCCATGCAGAGCAGATGGCGATCGCGGACGCTGAAGCCAAGGGAGTCACAACACAGGGAACCACCGCCTACGTGACGCTAGAGCCATGCAATCACTTCGGCAGGACGCCTCCTTGCACCGAGTCTCTATTGTGGGCAGGTGTGGAGAAGGTGGTGATTGGGGCAATGGACCCCAATCCGACAGTCAGGGGGGATGGTGCCATAATGCTAATGGAGAATGGCGTTGAAGTAACCACAGGACTCCTCGGAGAAGCCTGCGAAGAGCAGATGGGTGAATTCATCCATTGGTGCAGGGAGAAAAGACCCCTTGTGACTCTGAAGGCATCCACTGACTCCAGAGGCAGGGTGGATGGTGACCCCTCCGAACCTGCGAGAAGATTCAGCTCTACCGAGTCTCTTGAGATGTCTCACGCTTTGAGAGCCGACTCCATGGCAATTCTGGTAGGGGTGGGCACTGTGATCAGGGACAACCCATGCTTGACCGTCAGGGGCCCGGAAATCAACCCTAGGGACCACCCGCTAAGGGTTGTTCTGGACCCAAGAAACAGAATTCCAGAAGGATGTAGGCTGCTATCGGACGAGGAAGCCCCGACTCTGCTGGTCCAGTCTTCCATCTTCGACAACTCATCGGATGGGCCCAATGTTAGTCGTGCAGTCCTGCCAGGTCCCGACATACCCATACCAAACCTGCTGCATATGCTGGGCGACATGGGGATCCAGTCTCTATTGGTCGAGGGAGGGGTCGAGACTTGGAGGAGGTTCCTTTCTTCAGAGCTAGTGGATAAGGCGAGAATATGCATCTCCCCCATGGAGCTTCCCTCCGGCGGACAGGAGTTCGACACAGATTTGACCGAATTTGGGATGGAGATCTACTCGGAGAGCAATGCTTCAGGCGATCTAATCCAGTGGTGGAAGTAGCAATTTTTCCACTACAAAAGATGGTGAATTGTGTAGGGTCTACGGTTAAATATGACCTGTTATGCCAATTGACTACATGTATAGCGATAGCGTTACAAGAAAGACCAGAACACTGAGTATCAGCCTGATAATGTTGGTATCTGCACTTGCGCCCCTAGCGGCCCCGGTGTCTGCTAACCCCCCTCCCCCAGGATTTCAAGAGCCCCTCATTCTGGAGATGAATGACAATGGAACATGGGTCGGAGTCCCGCATCACTCGGACCCCATGATGGACGGCTTCATGGATGCCGGGACCTACGAGTTCAGATTCACCTCCATGAACCTGACCTCCAATGACAACTACTCCTTGGAATGGAATGCAGAAGTCTGCGAGTTTGGCAACGACTGCTCGGAAACGGTCGACGAGAGCAGGAGTTGGACAGCGATGAGCGATTCCAGCGCCGAGTATTGGAATCTCACCCTCGGAGTAATGGATTGCGATGTGAGCATCAACGCGAACCTGGAGAACGAGACATCCGGTGACGATTGGTGGTTTTCATGGCAAATCTTCGGCCCCTGTGGGAATACCGGTGACATCACCCTGGTAATGGACCTAAACGGGGATGGATCGGATGAAACCGTCAACGGTTTCGACTTCGACCAGAACATATCGCTCGACGCAGGCAACTACGATGCACACTTCGCGGTGGCAAATCTGACATCCACTGGCTCATACTCTCTGATGTGGATCGTTGAGGCGGGAGAGGAACAATTTTCTGAATCGATGGCCAACTGGAGCGGCACCGACCCCGGATCACTGCTCGACTTCGACTTCGACGTACTGCTTATGACTTGCGAAATATGGGTCCAAGCAGTTCTGATGGACGACTCAGGAGACGCAATCGGAGCCTTCGTGGCTCTCATGGGGGGTCCATGCATCGACCCCATAACGGTGACCGTGTGGGACGAAGACGCTGGTGAGTGGAGGGACCTCGGTGGCTTCAACAACGAAGCCGAGTGGTATTCGTTCTGCTACTGGTCCGATGAGGACACCTTCTGGTTGTGCGGCGATGATTACGATGGTGACGGCGAGCTAGACTACGATGGAGATTGGTGGTACTACTGCGAGGAGACCAACGATGGGTGGTTGTGCACCGATTCGTTTGGCCAGAGCGAGGATCACGAGTTCACGGAGAACAACACACTCCTGACCCCGACCATGTTGGAAGAGGGAGTCTATGACGTAATGGTGAACATCACCACCCTCAACACGAGCACTCACTACACAGTGGTCATGGATCAACTTGACCCAGGATACGTGGAGTTCAACAGCACCTCAGAGAACTACTCGATTTCGGCTGAGCTGGAGGTTTTCCCTCACGACTGCGAAGGAGATATCTTCATCGGAGTCTGGGATGACCCTAGCAACTTCCCCAACGAGAGGCCAACCATACACGATGGGGCCATGTTCGTGGGGCCGTGCGAGGAACCGGTCTCCCCATTCACCCTGACCTACGACGGTATGGAGTGGGAGGAGGAACCCTACTACATGGCGTTCGAGGACTGCACCGACAACGGTGACCATTGGGAGTGCGAGGTCGAGTACGACTGGGACGGCGACGGCGTGACCGACGACTACGGGTACTACTACTACGAGTACGACGACTGCGAGTGGTCCGAGAGCGACATGGTCTGGTACTGCATCACCGGTGAGATGCAACCTCACATCGAGGAGGGCAACCACACGATGGAGCTACTGGTCGAGGGGCTCGAGGTTGGTGAGAACTACTCGGTTGGAATCAACTCCGAGATTTGCATAAAGATGGGCGGCTGCGAATACGACTGGGAAGCCCACAACTTCACGGCCACAGCTGAGAACGAGACGATAGAGTTCCACGTCGAGACTGACAACTTCACCTGCGGATTCGGCATCCATGCGGATCTCATGGGCGTGAACGATGACGGCTCGTGGAACTACATGGGCTGGGGTCACTTCGGATTCTCCGGACCCTGCGAGGAGCCACCATCCCCATTCAACCTGACCTACGACGGTATGGAGTGGGAGGTGGAATACCATTACATGACGTTCGAGGACTGCACCGACAACGGTGACCAGTGGGAGTGCGAGGTCGAGTACGACTGGGATGGCGACGGCGAGACCGACGACTACAGGTTCTACAACTTCGAATATGACGACTGCGAGTGGTCCGACGACGACATGCTGTGGTACTGCATCACCGGTGAGATGCAACCTCACATCGAGGAGGGCAACCACACGATGGTGCTCACGGTGATGGACCTGATGGTCGGAACCAGCTACAGAGTTGATTGGAACACACAGATCTGCGAGTCCATGACTGGGTGCGACTACGATTCGGACTCGTTCGAGTTCAACGCGACCGCCGAGGAGATGTCCGAGACATTCTACCTGGAGACTGACAACCACACCTGCTCGATACACATCGGCGTCAACCTGTATGCGATGAACGATGACGGCTGGTGGGACTACATCGGCTGGGACAACTTCGGATTCGGAGGACCATGCGAGCAGCCGCCCTCCAACATCGACCTGACCTACGAGCTAAACGGCTCCATGGTCGACTACGAGATGGAAGAGGATTGGATGGAGTTCGACGATTGCACCGACACAGGCGGAGACTGGGAGTGCGAACAGGCGTACGACCACGACGGAGACGGCACCATCGACGATTACGGGTACTTCTGGTTCCCGCACGATGCCTGCGAATTCTCCGTTGACGACGCGATCTGGTACTGCATCGAATACCGCACTCCGACGGTCTCAGAGGGAGACCTCGACATGACCTTCGAGAT
>Ga0208411_1001320_pt1 | contig 17058 bp, 13 predicted proteins | sample ETN01SmetaG_4_FD_185793 | JGI IMG/M metagenome (GOLD analysis project Ga0208411, IMG submission 185793) | Marine microbial and viral communities from oxygen minimum zone, Eastern Pacific Ocean - ETNP2014F12-01SV261 (SPAdes) (version 2) | ecosystem: Environmental > Aquatic > Marine > Oceanic ... | reverse complement strand
GCAGGCCGTATGATAGATTTACACTACTCTGAAAGGGGTGCTGAACTTCTGCCCAAGGCTGGGTGTTCTCTTGGGAAAGGACCGCGACAGATAGTTGTGCTTCTATCTTGGTTGCCATCAAGGTCTCTGTTGCCATCAAGGTCTCGTAAGGGGTTCGGTGCCCTTTTTTCTTTTCCTGTATTTTTCCTCCTCTACATAATCTTTAGTGACCGTTAACCAGTTATTTTCTGATGAACCCACGTAGACGTATCTTCTTTCCTCAATATTTCCGGCCTGATTTTTCACGAACCGCACTTTCAGTCGTTTTTGCGTGTGTTTTAATTTTTTTTGTTACGGTTTGTGATACTAGGGCCAACAGGCAGGAAGAGATAATCCCTTCTCTTGATGAGACGATTCGTCTCGCTTTGAAGTTGAATGCCATCAACAGTCCTGGAAAGGTTTTTCATTCTCCTGAGGAAGTAACATTTTTGGTTAAAAAATATTATTACCAGATTCAGGCTCAGTTGGAACAATTGGATATCGCAGAGGAGGTTCAGGGCCATTTCGAAAAAGCGGTAAGCAAGTCTGAGGAAATGTTCGAAGAAGGGGAGGATGAGGTCTCACAGTCCGATATCACCAAGTTAAAACTCGGACTCTCGGATACGTTGAACGATATTGTTGGGTTGAAGCATGAAATGCATGTTGCCAAACTGTCCTTGGGGCGATTGATCGGTAGAGAACTGACTCCCGATACCAGAATCGTCGAGAAGGATGTGCTGCCAGTGGAGTTCCCTCCAAAAACTTTTGAGGATTTTTTGGAAACGGCTGGTTCCCCCACGGGACCGGAAAGTGCTTCCGAGAACACCCACACCGCTCCCAGCGGTTCCACGTCTGATTTAAAAGGTAAGCTGGGCGGAGAAGACCGGCTGACCCTGCATAAGACTTTCATTGCTGTCGATGAGGCTAGGGAGAAAGTGAAATTAGGAAAGCGGAACCGGAGAATCACCCGCGCCCTTCTCGTGGCGGAAGTAGCAAATTACGATTTTGGGATCGGAGATTCGGGTAGCCTTTTTGAAGCGCTCATCATATACACACGTGTTTTGAGAGGTTACTATGATTCGATTTATATCTTCAATCTTGCCGTGGCCGAACTTGAAAAGACGGCTGCTTTGACTCTCAAATAGAGAGAACCTGGTTTAGGCTCCTCTTAAACTCATCCCTTTTTCAATAAAAAGGTGGTTTTTTCTTGCCAGATTTGGTGACATTCTTTCCTTGACGCAGATCCGTTCATCTACGAGAATACCCCGGATCTGGGAGCCCTCTTCGTGGAAATTATTGAATTACCTGTATAGTGAGCGGAGAAATCCTTAGTACGACGGAAAACTGTAACACTTGAAGTTTAGGAGAAACGGTGGCCAAAACAATAAAAAAAACCCCTAAGAAGTCCGCAAAAAAAACCTCTAAGAAGTCCGCGGACAAGTCATTGTTGATCGTCGAGTCCCCCACTAAGGTCAACACACTCAAGAAAATGGTTGGTAGAAACTTCATGGTCAAGGCATCGGTTGGGCACTTGAAGGATTTGCCGAAAAAGAAGCTTGGGGTGGACGTGGAGAATAACTTTGCTCCGGAATACATTACCATTCGCGGTAAGGGGAAAATTCTCAGCGAATTAAAAGCGGCCGCAAAGAAGGCAGATAAGATTTATCTCGCCCCTGACCCGGATAGGGAAGGTGAGGCCATTGCTTTTCATATAGGGAATGAAGTGTCCAAGCACACAAAAGGAAAAATTTTCCGTGTGATGTTTAATGAAATCACGAAGAAAGCGGTTACCGAGGCGATCGAAAATCCGACCGAAGTCGATGTCAACAAGGTCAATGCCCAGCAGGCCCGGCGCGTCCTTGATCGGTTGGTTGGGTACAAAATCAGCCCCATATTGTGGAAGAAGGTACACCGAGGCTTGAGTGCGGGGCGGGTGCAATCGGTTGCGCTGCGCATCGTGTGCGACCGCGAGAAGGAAATTAAGGCTTTCAAGTCTGAAGAATACTGGTCGATCACCCTAGACCTTGAGGGGAAGGTGAAGCCGACATTCCAGGGTAAACTGCTCAAGGTCGATGGAAAGAAGGCAGAAATTCCAACCCAGGCAATAGCCGACGCCGTGGTCAAGGATGTAGACGGAGCTGAGCTGGTGCTTGAAGGTATTAATCGGAAGGAGAAGAAACGGAACCCTGCGGCCCCATTCATTACCAGTACGTTACAGCAGGAAGCGTCACGCAAACTAAATTTTTCCCCGAAAAAGACCATGATGCTTGCCCAGCGATTGTACGAGGGTGTGGCTGTTGGGGGTAGAGGCGCTGTAGGCTTAATTACTTATATGCGTACGGATTCGACCCGCTTTTCTACAGAAGCGATAGATATGATCCGGGCTTACGTGAAAAACCGGTACGGCAGCGATTTCCTTCCCGAGTCTCCCAATGTTTATAAAAACAAGAAATCTGCACAGGAAGCTCACGAAGCAATTCGACCAACTGATGTCGAACTTGAACCGGCGTCAATTAAGGAATACCTCGAAAAGGATATGTTTCGTTTGTACGATCTTATCTGGTCCCGGTCCGTTTCTTGTCAGATGGTTCCTGCAATTCTGGATACTACCCAGTTCGATATTAGATCGGGGAAATACCTTTTTCGAAGTAACGGTTCAGTAGTGAAGTTTGCAGGCTTCATGCAAGTGTATGTTGAGTCTGGTGATGAAGAACCCAGCGATCAGACGAAAACCGGAGACCGCATTTTGCCCGCGCTTGAAAAGGGAGAAAAGTTGAAACTGCTGGAAGTACGCCCCGAACAACACTTCACACAGCCACCTCCTCGGTTTTCAGAGGCCATGTTAGTCAAAAAGCTTGAAGAGGAGGGCGTCGGACGACCCAGTACGTATGCAGCCATCATCAGTGTGATCAAGGACCGGGATTATGTGAATAACGAGGAACGTCGGTTGCTACCGACTGAGTTGGGTCTCTTAATTTCAGATCTTCTTCTGGAGCATTTTCCAGATATTATGACCACCGAATTTACTGCCAACATGGAAGATAAGCTGGACCAAATAGAAGAGGGGAAAACGGAGTGGGTCAAAACGTTACAGACTTTTTATGTTCCGTTTAAGGCCGACTTGGATGAAGCGGAAAAGAAAATGAAAGATCTTAAGGCAGAGGTGGAGGAAACCGACGAAGTTTGTGAGAAGTGTAGTCAACCAATGATTATTAAGTGGGGGCGGTTTGGAAAATTCATGGCCTGTTCCGGATACCCCGATTGTAAAAATACTCGAGAGGTGGCAAAGGAAGGTCCCGATGGGAAAAAGGTTTCCGAGCCCACCGAAGTTGAAGGTTCATGTGAAAAGTGTAGTTCTCCATTGGTGATGAAAATCGGCCGGTTTGGAAAATTTATTGCCTGCTCAAACTATCCGGACTGTAAATTCACCAAGCCCATTGACCTTGGTATCGCTTGCCCGGAAGAAGCCTGTGAAGGGAAGATCGCTGCCCGCCGGTCTAAAAAAGGAAGAACATTTTACGGGTGTACGGCCTATCCAAAATGCAGTTTTGTATCCTGGGAGAAGCCGGTAGGGGAGGCGTGCCCCGAATGTAAAAATCCCTTCATGGTCGAGAAATGGAAAAAGAACGAAGATCCTTCCGTTATTTGCCCCAAGTGCAAGTATAAAAAAACCACAGCCGCTTAAGGTTGCGCAGGGGACGCGTGAAAAAATACTTAACTATACTGGGAGCCGGGCTTGCCGGTTCTGAGGCGGCTTGGCAGGCGGCCGAAAGAGGTGTTCCGGTGGTTTTGTGCGAAATGCGTCCGGTTCGCCCCACCCCAGCACATAAAACTCAAAACTGCGCCGAGCTTGTCTGCAGTAATTCCCTAGGCAACAATCAGCCGTATTCCGCTCCACATCTCCTTAAAGAAGAGCTTAGAAAGTTTAACTCTATTGTGATTGGAGTTGGAGATGACCATTCTGTTCCAGCGGGCAGTGCCTTGGCCGTGGACCGGGAATTATTTTCCAAAGAAATTACGGCCAAACTTTCTGCCCATCCCAACATCACACTCAAGCGGGAAGAAGTAACGGAAATTCCAGAGGAAGGACCCGTGATCATCGCTACCGGTCCACTCACATCTCCCAGACTTTCAGAAAATATTTCCCAGTTGATCGGACAGCAATACTTGTATTTTTATGATGCGTTGTCCCCGGTCGTCGATGCCAACTCTATTGACTACACTAAAACCTTTTTTGCGTCTAGGTATAACAAGGGAGGCGATGATTATTTAAACTGTCCATTGAATGAAGAGCAGTATTCGACCCTTGTGCGTGAGCTGAGAATGGGTGAAACAGTTCCTTTAAAATCATTTGAAAAGCCGGTTTATTTCGAGGGGTGTATGCCTATTGAGGACCTCGCGATGCGAGGAGAACGCACTCTGGCGTTTGGGCCGCTCAAACCTGTCGGGTTGCTTCATCCGGAGACCAAAAAACAGTTTCATGCGGTTGTTCAGTTGCGCCGTGAGAACAAAAGTGGAACAGCCTATAACTTGGTTGGGTTCCAGACCAAGCTCACTTACCCGGAACAGAAGCGCGTGCTCAGGATGATTCCAGGGTTGGAAAAAGCGGAGTTTTTCCGGCTGGGGGCGATCCACCGGAATACTTTCATCAACGCGCCTAGCCTTCTCACTCGCGAACTGGATCTCAAGCAGGGTGGGGGGATCTATTTCGCTGGGCAGATTATAGGAGTGGAAGGCTATGTCGAGTCTGCCGCAATGGGACTGCTCGCAGCATTAAGTGCCGTCGCGCGAATTAAGGGTGAGCGTTACTCCGCTCCTCCTCCCGATACGGCGATGGGTTCTCTGCTCAGTTATGTGACGGGACCCCAAATCAAATCTTACCAGCCGATGAATATCAATTATGGTCTTTTTCAAGTGAACGAGATGAAGATTCGGAAGAAGAGGGAAAGGAATCAAAAAATAGCGGTCAAGGCGCTGGAGAGCATATCGCGGTGGATGGAGTCGCTGGGCGGGAAGATGGGATCGGCCGCATGATCTGGCGCGATGTTTTGTTGGGGTATGGTTTACTCTATTAAGGAAACAACAGAATTAAACATCCAGGTCCTGAACGAATTCGGCTCGCTCCTTGATGAAATGGAAGCGAAACTCAGGATCTTTCCCCATGAGCTGCTGGAAGGCCTTCTCTGTATTTTTGTGGTCACCTACTGATACTCGGAGAAGAGAACGGCTTTGAATGTTCATGGTGGTTTGCTTGAGGTCTGCGGGAGGCATTTCTCCCAGTCCTTTGAACCGGCCCACCTCATACCGACTCCCGTTGAGCTTTTTGATGATTTGATCTTTCTCCTTATCATCAATGGCATAGAACAGGCTTTTTCCTGAATCGATTCGATAAAGAGGGGGCTGGGCGATGAACAGGTTGCCTTGGGTGATCAAATCAGGCATGAACCGGTAAAAAAAGGTCAGGAGCAGCGTGCAGATATGGGCGCCGTCCACGTCGGCATCGGTCATGATAATGATTTTTCCGTAGCGCAGTTTGTTGTAATCGAACTTAGGTCCGATCCCGGTGCCGATGGCTGATATAAGATTTTGAATTTCGCTGTTGGCAAGAGCCTTGGCTTGGGTTGCCGTTTGCACGTTCAGGATTTTTCCGCGAATAGGGAGGATCGCCTGTGTTTTTCGGTCGCGGGCCTGTTTGCTGGAGCCGCCCGCTGAGTCGCCTTCACAAATAAATAGTTCGGCTTTGTCCCGGTCTACCGTGGCACAGTCGGAGAGTTTGCCAGGAAGGTTGAGCCGATGGGAGATATTGGTTTTTCTCTGTACCGCATCCTTGGCCTGGCGGCTTGCGATTCGTGCCTGCGCGGAGAGTATGATGCGGTTCGCAATCATATCGCCCAGAGTCTGGTTCTCATGCAGATGATGTTCCAAAGAATGTTTAACTACCGACTCCACCTGGGACGTAATGTCCGAGTTGAGCCGTCCTTTGGTTTGCCCCTGGAATTCAACTTCGCCCTGAAGGTAAACGCTGATAATGGCAATGAGTCCTTCCCGAACGTCGTCGCTCGTGATATTGGAAACGCCCTTGGGTAAGAGAGTGCGTCGGTCGATGTAAGTGCGAAGCGCCTTGGTCATGCCGTTGCGGAACCCCGTTTCGTGGCTACCGCCGTCCACCGTTTTTATGGAATTGGCGTAGGAATGGATCACGGTATCGGTTTCCGAGGCCCACTGGAAGGCGATTTCGAGCCGCATCTTCTGGTTATTTTTCTCGATATAGAACGGAGTCTCTGTGAGGGGGTGGCGGTTGCCGATGATTTTCCCGATGTAATCCTGGATTCCGTTGGGGTACTGGAATGCCTGCTTTCCCCCTTCTCCGCGTACGATAATCTTCAATCCCTTATTGAGAAATGATTTCGATTCGGCCTGCTCTAGTATAGATTTCAGGTTGAAGCTTGTTTTGGGGAAGATTTTCGGGTCGGGTTTAAAGTAAACGGTAGTCCCGTAATTCTTGGAGGCTTTTCCTTTCTTTAGTTGGGAGGTGGCCTTACCGCGCGCATAAGACTGAGACCATTCGAATCCGTCACGTCGTGAGGTGGCCATCAGCTTTTCACTCAAAGCACACACGACGGCCATGCCTACGCCGTGAAGCCCACCAGAAACTTTGTAATTATCTTCGCTGAACTTACCGCCTGAATGTAGGGTGGTGAACAGGATTTCCATGGCGCTCTTTCGGGTTTTGCCGAAAGCGTCGATGGGGATTCCTCTCCCATTGTCCTTGATCGTAAGTCCGCCGTCTTTTTCTAATGTGATCTCAATCGTATTACAGTGACCATTGAGTGCTTCGTCCACAGAGTTGTCTAAGATTTCCCAAACTAAGTGATGAAGTCCGGTGGCGTTGGTGGACCCGATGTACATCCCTGGCCGTTTTCGCACGGGCTCCAGTCCTTCAAGGACTTGTATATTTTTGGCGCTATAGGTTCCCATACGATTCCTGCTTTACTCGACAGTAATAATTTCCCTGCGTTTGGACACGATGACTCCCTGGGCCCCGCGGTTACAGAGACGGATATTGCCGAGGCTAATTTCTTTGGACTTGCCATCTTTAAAAACGAGTGTGGCCTTGCTCTTGAGCCCGGCTACTTTGAATCCAGCCAACGTACTGTCCGCAAGTTTCATGAGGCGGGATCCCATTCCCGCCCCGGTCAGAAGCGACACCTGTTCAACAGGAATGACAATGCCCTTGCCGCTTGCAGAGGCCATAAACAGATAGTCTCCTGTGACCAAGGAGAACCCGATCATGTGGTTGTTGTTTTTCAGGCTCATCAGTTTGCGCCCGGACCGTGTCGTTTCACAAAGATTGGTCATGGGAAAGCGGAATCCGTACCCAGAGCTTCCAAGGACCAGTCCTTCGAGTCCACTCCCATCACCTTCTACAAAACTGAGCCGTTTCTGCCGACTTGGGGAATTCTTTTGCGGAACAGCTTGGCCGACGGTTGTTGCCAGCTCGGCAGGGTCTAGTGAAAGCATGTGGACGACTTTCTCGCCGTCGGCGAATTTAAACAAATTCTGGATCGGCTCACCGAATCCAGCTCGGGTGTAAGGCAGGTTGTAAACCTTGTGCACATAAACCATCCCGCGCGAGGTGAAAAAGGCGACGAGCTCCCGTGTGTTGGCCTTAGCTGTTGCCATCAACCAATCATTTTCCTTGTATTTTAATGAGTTTGGATCAGATAACTTCTTAAACTTCCTTAACCACCCATTGCGGCTGATAACGAGATAGGCGTCCTCGTGTTCGATAAAGTCTTCGGCATTGTATTCGACCGGTTCAACCGTTTTGATTTTGGTTCTTCGCCGATCGCCAAATTTTTTCTCGATTTCTCCGAGTTCACCGCGAACCTCGTGCCAAACCTTCTTGGTCGAGCGCAGGGTGCCTTCGATTTGTTTCTTCTCCTTTAATTTTGCGTCTTGCTCGACAATAATCTTGTCGATTTCCATCGACACCAAACGGTAGAGAGGAATCTCCAAAATGGCGGAAACCTGATCATCATCCAGCTTGAACCCTTTTTTTAATTTACCGTGCGCCTCCTGCTTGGATTTGGAGGAACGGATCATTTTTAGGGCTTTGTCCAGAGTCTTGAAGATTGCTGCAAAGCCTTTGAGGATATGCAGGCGTTTTTCCAGCAGTGCCAGTTCATACTTCAAACGGCGTGTAACTACCTCACGGCGGAAGTCCAAAAAGTGCCGACAAATGTCCTTAAGGGACAGCCGGGCCGGTTCGCCGTTGGGCTGGAGACAGTTGAAGTTTAGTTGAAAGCTGGTTTCCAGATCCGTGTGTCGGATCAAGTAGGCCATGACTTTGTCGGCTTCGGCCCCACTTCTGATTTCAAGCACGATTCGCATCTTCTCGTCGCTCTCATCGCGCACATCGAGCAGTAGCGGGAGCTTTTTGTTGATGATAATTTCAGCGATTCTCTCTATCAAGCGAGCTTTGTTCACCCCGTAAGGAATCGCAGTGATGATGATCTGCCGTTTTCCTCTGGGCAGATCTTCTATTAGCCATTCGCCGCGTATTTTGATCGACCCAGAGCCCTGCTCGTAGGCTTTACGAATCTCCGTTTTGGAGTTGAGGATGATTCCTCCACCAGGGAAATCTGGTCCCTTGATGTGTTTCATCAGTTGCGCCACGGTAGCGTTTGGAGTGTCGATAAGTGCGACCAGGGCGGCTACCACTTCGCTTAAATTATGACTGGGAAATGAACAGGCCATGCCCACGGCGATGCCGGAGGACCCGTTGACCAGTAGGTTGGGCACGCGAGAGGGAAGGACGACGGGTTCCTTCATCGTGTTATCGTAATTGGAGCGGAACTCGACTGTTTCCTTTTTTAGATCGTTCAGGATGTATGATGTAAGGGGAGTCAACCGGCCTTCGGTGTATCGGTAGGCGGCGGGTGCGTCCCCGTCGATCGATCCGAAATTTCCCTTGCCGTCCACCAGTGGGTAGCGCATGGAGAAGTCCTGTGCCATGCGTACCATTGACTCATAAGTGGATGCGTCGCCATGCGGATGATACTTCCCGAGCACCTCGCCGATAATCTTCGCCGACTTCACATGCTTGACTGCAGATGTCAGTCCGATGCTGTCCATCGCATATAGAATCCGACGATGGATCGGCTTCAGTCCATCTCGGACATCAGGAAGCGAACGCGAAACGATTGTCGACAGGGCGTAGGTTAGGAACCGATTTTCCAACTCGTGCTGGATGTCGGACAACTTTTCTTTAGCCATGAATCAAATGAGCCAAATGGTTCTGTGGGGATAGTTAGAAACTATGAGACCGGAGCCGGGATGAAGCACGCGTTCCTACGGGATTAGGCCGATAGACTATTAAGACCCATTGAATTACATACGCTTACTTATGGCGCCCCACCGGATCGCGAGAGTTGGGTGGGGCAGTAAGACCCACCCACATGGCAAGGCACACTCAATGTATACAGTATGTAAAATTCTAAGGCAAGAAAAATCAATGGGTAACATAAACTTCGAGGAGGAGCTTTCCCCAGAGGCTTGAATTTAATTCCGGTTAGTGTAATTTAAATCCTTTCAAAATACCTACCATCTTAACCCGGGTTAAGGATCTTGGGATGTAACTGCCCGGTCTTTTGTCAGGTAGAGAAAAACGCCTCATGAATGGGGGCATTACGGTTCTATAGGAGTTGCTCATGGAAGATCAGGAATTACAGGTCAAAGTTATGGCCGTGTTAAAAACGGTGATAGACCCGGACCTGCACAAAGATATCGTGGGACTGGGGTTTGTTAAAGAAATGAATGTCACGGGAGGGAAGGTGAAGTTTCAAGTGGAACTGACCACCCCGGCCTGTCCTGTGAAGGAACAGTTGAGAACGGAATGCGAGACCAAAGTCCGCGCAATCGATGGCGTCGATAGCGTGGATGTAGAAATGACGGCAATGGTTCGTACCGCACAGCACAGTCAACCGATCTTGACGAAGGTGAAGAACATCATCGCCGTCGCAAGTGGCAAGGGCGGGGTAGGGAAGTCCACGGTCAGCGTAAATCTGGCGATTGCGCTACAGATGAGCGGAGCCAGGGTAGGGCTGATGGATGGGGATATTTATGGCCCGAGCATTCCTCAGATGCTTGGCATCCCGATTTCTCCTCCTAAAGCGGGATCCGACAACAAGTTTTTCCCACACGAAAAATATGGGATCAAGGTAGTTTCGGCAGCGTTCCTTTCTAAGGAGGGGCAACCGCTCATGCTGCGCGGTCCCATGTTAGGCGGAATCATACAGCAGTTTTTGCAGAACGTAGACTGGGGGGAACTCGACTACCTGGTGATCGACTTGCCGCCGGGGACGGGCGACGTGCAACTCACCCTTACCCAACGCGCGCCACTTTCAGGGGCAGTGGTAGTAACTACGCCTCAGGAGGTGAGTCTCATTGATGCAGAAAAAGGTGTGCGTATGTTCGAAAGCGTCAAGGTGCCGCTTCTGGGCATCGTAGAGAATATGAGTTATTTCGTGTGCGACAACTGTGACAAGAAGCACCACATTTTCAAGTCGGGTGGTGGCAATACACTGGCCGAGAAGTTTAAGGTTCCCTTCCTCGGAGAAATTCCCTTGGTCGGAGAGGTTGTGGAAGGCGGTGACTCCGGTGTGCCGGTGGTGCTGGGTGACCCGGATTCCCCAGTAAGCAGGGCATACCAAGCCTTGGGTGGACAAGTGGCGGCGCAGTTGAGCATCACTCATTCCAGCGAGGATAAATCGGAGTCCTCCTTTGAATTAGCTTGGAAGGGATAACTCTCATGGTAGAAGAGACTCGCTCTCAAGTTTCCGACCCATCGCCAAAAAATGTCCGCCAAGTCGATCCCAAAACTCTAGAAATCATCTGGACTGATGGGCATGAATCGGTTTATAGCGTGCGACATCTGCGAGAGAATTGCCCCTGTGCCAGTTGTATCGATGAGTGGACAGGAGAAAAACGGATTGACCCATCCTCGATTTCAGAGAATATCCAGCCCCTTAACCTGAAGTCGGTCGGGCTCTATGCCATTCAGTTTTTCTGGAACGACGGACACGATACTGGATTCTACTCACACAAACTGATGAGAAAGTTGTGCCAATGCGGGGAATGCAGTAGCGGAAAACAGGAAGTTTAAATTGGGTATTGCCAAACCGGCTTACATACGGCATTCTGTCCCAAGAGAGGAGAGAGACGCAGTATGGATAATTCATTTCTTGCGCCCTCGTTCAAAGAGAAATTCTGCAGTCACGAAAATGCCGTAACCCTCGACTATGATATCGGTATCGAGCATTGCCCTTTTTGCGGTGCACTGGGTCATTACAACATTAATACCGATCGGGTCGAGTGGGTCCTCCCCGAATACTTACAGAAGCAAGAGTTAAACTAACCTCAAAGCCCCCCCCAAAGGCATAGTCTTTTAAAACGAAAAGTCATTCCCCTGGAATGGTCTGTGTTTTTCCAGTAATCAGAGTTCCCCATTGATGGTCCTTTCTCAGTCTAGGACTTCGATGGAGCGTTATCCGGCTACATGCCAACTTTTTCTCGAACCTCGTCCATAAGTTTACCATCGATTACAGTAATACCTCGTTCGCGCGCAAAACTGAGGACGGTTTTCTTCGCCATGTTACGCACGAAGAAGGGAACTCGCTGAATGCGCTCCTTGGCCTCATCAGTCCACTCAAAATCGTTGTCCTTTGGGGCCGATTTTTTGAGTTCCTCTTTGCCCTCGGCGAGGGCTCCGGCTACCACGCCCATGGGAGCGGCCTTTGTTCCAGCCCCAGGGTCGCCCATTTGTACGCCCAATTTGCTTACAAACTCGGTCTCGAACTTGTTTGTCAACATGGCGATCGAATGGCCACATTTTTTACACTTAAACTTCATAGCTAGGTTCTTTTTTTCTTCCGGCATGATGCCGCCAGTCTGAGTTTCCATCTGCTCGTCGCAGGGAATGCAAAGGAATTTCATCACCCCTCCTAAATGAGTGTGTTTAGTTAAATGGCTTTCAATATTTGGTCAACGACCGAGCCGATAGCTTTGCCGGTGACCGAGCCCTTATGCTCCATATAGTATAGTGACCCTGAATCTGTTCGCTGTCCTATTCTCGGGTCGAAAGGAACTTTCCCGAGGTAGGGAATATTTTTTTTCATTGCCAGTTCATGCACGTCCTCACCTTCGAAAAGCGGCCCTTCCTCGTCGCAGTGCGGACAGGTATAGCCGGCCATATTCTCAACTAGTCCGATGATAGGTACGTTCATCTTATTATTCTTTGTGATTGATTTGGTAACGATGTGCTGGGATAGGGGGGAGGGGATGGTGATCTCCACCACACCAGCGAGTTCCGGGATGAGGCCTCGGATGTTGTCGATGCGATCGGATCCCGGTGGCATATCGATCAGTAAAAAATCCAGGTCGCCCCATTGGGTATCCGCGACCAGTTCGCGTAGGGCGGTCGATTCCATGGTGCTCACCCACGTTGCGTTCATTTCGGGTTCGTCAGTCCACATTATGGGGGAGTCCGGACTCGACAACAGCATGTCCATGGACATCAGCTTGATCCCGTGGGCACCGGTGCCAGGTTGAACGCCGTTTTCATCTACTACGAGTTTTTGCGTGTGTGTGAGACCCAGCAGATGGCAGATGCTGGGTCCGTTCAGGTCGGCGTCCAGAATGCCCACCGAGTGGCCTCGGTCGACCAGGCAGGCAGCTACGTTAGCGGTGAGTGAGCTCTTGCCCACGCCGCCCTTGCCGCTCATGAGAGCGATTTTATGCTTGATGCGATCCAAGCGCGATCGAAGTTTTTCTCCCAGCGCCTGAACCTGTCCAACGATATTAGACCCACCGTCCCCGGCTAGGTCATCATAGGTCTTCATACAAAAAACTCCTCCATAGAGAGATGAACGAGGTGTCTGTTAAAGATGCGATTGCGGGAGAGACGATTTAAAAAAAATCAGCTTATTCAAAATAGATTTTTCGTGTAAATGAACTCCCGATTTTATACAAAAAGACAGTTGTTTTAAAGGCCAGAATCGCCTCTCGATTTTTACATTGACCTAGGGCCCCATTTTCCCTTAAATTCATAGGTTTTGTGGCACTCATACGGGATCACCGCTCATGTCATTGACCAAAGAAGACCGAAAACTCATCGAAGAAGAAGAACAGCTTTTTCAGGAAACGCTCGAGTCCCTGTGCGGGCAGTTGCCACAGGCGCAATCGAGTAAGATTTTGGCCAACCTCTCAGCCCGGGAGCTCACCTGCCAAGTTGTCAATGAATGGAACGCTGAGGAGCGTCAGCCTCTCGTTTCTGACGAGGCTGTTGCTCATAAAGTGTTCGACATCCGAAAGGATTCCGATCATGTTCTCATGGAGCTAATCGCCGAACCCTACTTTGGTCGGGTGGTCACGAAGGAAGAGGATGGGCGTGAGGTGTCCTTCAAGATAGGGAAGAAGAGCAATATTGAAGCCGGTATCGTTGACTGGCGGAACGGTCCGATCTCGGGCCTGTTCTTCAACTACAAGCAGGGCGAGGAATTTTTCGAGACCATCAACGAACGTGAGCGAATTGGGAGAATTAAAGTTCGCAATTCCTATAAGACGGAAAACGGTAAATTGGTGCAGATCGAGACGCCTGACGGTGTGTTCCGTTGCAGGGACAATGGATGGGAAAAAGTGGAAGTGGAGCAGGAGATAGCGGCACACCGGTCGCGGGGATATCACTCCCGCGAAAAGCGCCTGCCCAGCATCCTGTCCCTTATTACCCGCGAGCAGTACGAAATGATCACCACCGACTCCGACCGCCCGGTTGTTATTCAAGGATCAGCCGGATCGGGGAAGACGACAGTGGCGCTTCACCGGCTCGGGTGGTTGCTCCACGAAGAAAACTCCAAAGCCCAGGCCCAGAATACCCGCGTGATTGTGATGAACAAGTCGCTTCAAGCTTATGTGTGTGCCACGTTACCTTCGATGGGTATACGCGGGGTTGAGACGGTCACCTTCAACAGCTGGGCTCTATCTATTATTCGGCATGCTACCGATGGGCGGGCTTTTTTTAAATCCCGGGAACTGCCGAGGTTTATCGAAGAAATCAAGTTTTCAGAAGGGGTCGTGGCTGCTTTGTCGCTTTTTGTCGATCGGCAAACCCGAAGTGTCTCTGCCGCTGTGACCGAAGAATTTTCCCGTCGCCCCCAATTGCTGGAGCGGTGGAAGCAAGCCCACTCCAAAGCGTCCTTGCCACGGTTAAGAGATTTTATTCACGATGTTAAGGAATCTAACCTGGGTGAAGGGGAAAAGAAGAAAGCTCTAGGATTTTTGCAGACCCTACTCATCGGCTTGGAGGACCATATCGGGAACCTCTACGATTTGTTGTCGGATAAAGATCTGCTTGCGGGTTGTTTGTCTCTGGGGTCCAAACAGGGGGAACACTTGGATTACCTGACCCGTCTCACTGAAAGGAATCGAGGGAAGAGTCACCTGGACTATTTCGATATGCCCCTCATGTTGCGTCTGATTCAACTCAAGCATGGCGGGCTGCCGGATAAAAGAGGGGGCATTCTCGAACTTGATCACCTTGTTATCGATGAAGCGCAGGATTTTGGCCCAGTCGAGTTTGCGATCATGGTCGACGCGGTTCGGGACAGGCGCCATCTCACCATTGTGGGTGATATTTCCCAGAAAATTCTTTTTTCCAGAAAATTCATCGGTTGGGACAGCATTCTAAACATCTTGGGCATTCCAAAAGATGACCTTATTCATCTGGAGATTTCCTTTCGATGCACTGTGCCTATTATGAACCTGGCCCGCAAAATTGAGGGAAGCTCGGGCGAGGTTCCCTTTGGTCGTCCGGGAGCGGCTCCTGTTTGGCACCTAGCTAGCGATCGGGATGACGTACTGGAGACGGTAGCACGCTGGACCCAGCGATTGCTGGCGGAAGATCCATATAGACTTATTGCTCTTATCTGTCGGTACCCCAAGCAGGCGATGGAATTGAAGGAAGAACTCACCGAAATGGTTTCCGAGGAAATCCGCGTAGGATACCGTGAACAATTTTCCTTCGAGCCAGGAGTCCTCACCACTAACATTCACCAGGTGAAAGGACTCGAATTCGATGCAGTGGCTCTAATAGAACCTTCCGAGGCGCATTATCCACAGCGTCAGACCGAAAGCCGGAACATGCTCTACACTGCGGTTACCCGCGCCCAGGATGATCTTCTGCTCATTGGAGAGCAACCTTTTTCCTCAACTTTTTCCAAATAAACTGTTGTTTTTAAAGGATATTATTTTTTGAGAGCTGGGCGCAGGGGTGTCCTTGCAAAAAACAACAGAGAGCATATATTGCTGTTGGGAAGTATAAAATACTAACCCTCTCAGGGAGGCTGTAGGGGAGCCTTGAATCCACCGGACAAGTTAGTTGGTCGAGAGTTGAGTAGAGTTCGAGCATAAGCGAGAACATACCTGCTGAGTGAAGGCGGGCCTAAGAGAGGAAAAACGCGTTGGCAGTTTCACAACGCGTTTTTTATTACAAAAATCAGGAGTTTCTGTGAGGCAGAAAATCAAGCTGATTGTTGAATTCGAAGGGAGTGCCTATCACGGGTGGCAGGTCCAGCCTAACGGGATCACCGTTCAGGAGGTTCTTCAAAGCTGCCTGCAAAAAATCACCAAGAAAAAGACTACGGTGATCAGTTCCGGCAGGACAGATGCGGGGGTTCATGCCGAGGCTATGCCGGCCCATTTCATCACGGACTCGAAAATGAGCGAACGCGAATTCATGAAGGCATTTAACAGCCTGCTTCCACATGACATCGTGGTGAAAGATGTTGCGTTTGTGCCAATGGATTTCGATGCTCGCCGGTCGGCAACAAAAAAAACCTACCGCTATACAATTCTCAACCGGGATTATCCGGCGGCCTTGCTCTACAGGCGGTGCATGTTTGTTCCGTTTCCCATGGATATTCCCGGTATGAGGCGGGCCAAGCAATATCTTGTGGGCGAGCACGATTTTTCCGCTTTTCGTGCTTCAAACTGCGAAGCAAAGAATCCCATCCGCAAAATACACAAAATCGATCTAATCAAAAAAGGCGATTTTATTTACCTGATCTTTGAAGGAAACGGTTTTCTCAAGCACATGGTGCGTAATCTTGTGGGTACCTTGGTTGAAGTGGGGCGAAGGCGCATGAAAGCGGCGGAGGTACGAGCTATCTTGGAGTCTAGGGACCGCAATCGTGCCGGCCCTACCGCCCAACCGCAGGGATTGTGCCTAGTGAATGTGGTGTATCCAAAGCAAAAATTGCCTGGAAGAGGGAGGAGTAAGTAGTGGATGGGAAATTAGTTTATTGGGTGAATAGAGCTTCAGAAAGCCTGAAGAAACAGAATGGATATAGCACTGAAAGAAGGCCCGCCGAGTCTTTCGGGAAGTTTCTGCCGGGGGCCTTGTCAATTTCCTCTTAGAATGTTACAGAGTAATGAGAGGTTGCTTATTCTGCGACCTGTGCTTTGGGGAGAGCGTCATGCAAAATAAAGGATTTGTCGAAATTTTTAAATTGGTCAGTGTTTTTGTTCTTGTTGCTGTTGCCTTGGGTTTTTTCGCCAGCATCGGTATTTGGGCTGCGGTATCCTTCCTTAGATTGTTCGGGATCGAAACCCTTTAAATCAAGAAACCTTTCCCACTTTACTCTTAATGTAATTTTCTCATTCCGAAAGCTTCCCGGAATAGGTGACGCATGACGAATAGAATGTTCTCTTTTTTCTCCGTTAGGCGGCGTAACGTATAGGGTAGCCAAGATTTCCCGTAGGGTACGTATATTCGGACCTGATACCCTTTGTCCAGCAAAACCTTGTGCAAGTCCCGCCGGACTCCATAGAGCATTTCGAAATAGAAGGATTTCGGGTCGATATTTTTTCTTGCGGCAAAGTCTAGAATTTCCGCCAGCAGATATTCGTCATGCGTGGCGATGGCCGGGAGGAATCCTTCTGTGAGAAGTTTTTTTGCCAACTTCAGGAAGTTCGCGCGAATGT
>Ga0208411_1001310_pt1 | contig 17184 bp, 15 predicted proteins | sample ETN01SmetaG_4_FD_185793 | JGI IMG/M metagenome (GOLD analysis project Ga0208411, IMG submission 185793) | Marine microbial and viral communities from oxygen minimum zone, Eastern Pacific Ocean - ETNP2014F12-01SV261 (SPAdes) (version 2) | ecosystem: Environmental > Aquatic > Marine > Oceanic ... | reverse complement strand
GTGTAGGCCTTTTCGGGGATGCAGCGCGCCACCATATCGGAAATCACGTCATCGCGCATGTCGGTGACGGTTTCCGCAACGTCCTTGGCGGTCATGATCTCCTTGCGCTGTTCATAGATCACCTTGCGCTGGTCGTTCATCACATCGTCAAACTTGAGCAGGTTCTTGCGAATGTCAAAATTGCGCGCTTCCACCTTTCCCTGGGCCTTTTCCAGTGCCTTGTTGACCCAGGGGTGGATGATGGCTTCGTCTTCCTCGATGCCCAGCTTTTCCAGCATGTTGTCGAGCTTCTCGGAGCCGAAAATACGCATCAGATCGTCTTCCAGTGACAGAAAAAAGCGCGAGGTGCCGGGATCACCCTGGCGTCCGGACCTGCCGCGAAGCTGGTTGTCGATGCGCCGTGATTCGTGCCGTTCGGTGCCGATGATGAGCAACCCGCCGGCTTCGATGGCAGTCTGTTTTCCGGTTGTCACCTCTTCTTCCAGAGCGGCGAGCTTTTTCTCCCGTTTGTGGCCGTCTTCCATGTCGCCAAGTCCCTGGTCGATCAGCATGTCGAGATTGCCGCCGAGCTGGATGTCGGTGCCGCGGCCGGCCATGTTGGTGGCGATGGTGACGGCCCCGGGCTTTCCGGCCTGGGCGACGATAAGGGCTTCCTGTTCGTGATAGCGAGCGTTGAGCACGTTGTGGGTGATCTTGCGCTTCTTGAGAAGAGTCGAGAGGTGTTCCGATTTCTCGATGCTCACCGTGCCCACGAGAACGGGCTGTTTACGCTCTTGGCATTCCTCCACAAGGGTGCAGATGGACTTGTTCTTTTCCTCTGCCGTGCGATAGATCTCATCGTCCTGGTCGTTGCGTACACAAGGGACATTGGTGGGGACTTCCACCACCTCCAGGGAATAGATGTCGGCGAATTCGTTGGCCTCGGTCATGGCGGTGCCGGTCATGCCGGCAAGCTTGGGGTAGAGACGGAAATAATTCTGGAAGGTGATGGCGGCCAGGGTCTGGTTCTCCACCTGGACCTCCACATTTTCCTTTGCTTCGAGGGCTTGATGCAGCCCATCGGAGAAGCGCCGTCCTTCCATCATGCGGCCGGTAAACTCATCGATGATGATCACGGCGTTGTCCTTGATCAAATAGTCCACGTCGCGCTGAAACAGCTTGTGGGCGCGTAATGCCTGGTTGACATGATGGACCAGGGACACGTTCTGGATATCGTAAAGCCCGCCCTCAGTTAGAAGGCCGGTATCGGCAAGCAGGGTTTCGATCTTTTCGGCGCCGTTTTCGGTGAAGGTGACGGCGCGGACTTTTTCGTCCTTTTCGTAATCGTCTTCGGCGAGCTTGGGGATGATCCGGTCCATCTTGCGGTAGAGGTCGGAAGAATCCTCTGAGGGGCCGGAAATGATAAGCGGCGTGCGCGCCTCATCGATGAGGATACTGTCCACCTCGTCGACGATAGCGTAATTGAAGGGGCGTAGCACCATATCCTCGATCTGGTATTTCATGTTGTCGCGCAGGTAATCGAATCCAAGCTCGTTATTGGTGCTGTAGGTAACGTCGGCGGCATAGGCTTCGCGGCGCTGGGCATCGTTCATTTCGTGCAGGATGCAACCCACGGAAAGCCCCAGGAACTCGTAGATCTGGCCCATCCACCGGGAATCGCGCTTGGCCAGATAGTCGTTTACCGTGACCAGATGCACGCCGTCGCCGGAAAGGGTGTTGAGATAGATGGGCAGGGTGGAAACTAGGGTCTTGCCTTCGCCGGTCTTCATTTCCGAGATCATGCCACGGTGGAGGATGATGCCTCCCATAAGCTGTACGTCGAAATGGCGCTGGCCCAAGGTGCGCTTGGCGGCTTCACGGACGGTGGCGAAGGCTTCCACCAGAAGATCGTCGAGGGTCTCACCCTGGTCGATGCGTTCACGAAAATGATCGGTGCGTGAGCGCAACTCGTCGTCGGAAAGCTTTTCCAGGGACGGTTCCAGATCGTTGATCTCCCCGACGATGGGCCGGAGGCTCTCCAGGTAGCGTTCATTGGCGGTGCCGAAAATCCGCCGGGCGAGAGCGCCAAACATTCAGTTCTCCAAAAATCCCCAGTTTCCAGAAATCCCCGATCCGTGACGGGGACTCCTGCGGGCATATGGTGCGTGTCGCCTTCGTGACCTACAGGCAGTGGTACGAAGCCAGGCAGTTATTGATTCCCTCTGTACGGGGGCTGCGGTAGAGAGTGACAAATAGGATTACCATGGCCGCCTGTCAACGACCCGGCGAAAAGGAGGGCCTACCCGTGTGGTTGGCTTTTGTTTCCCAATTTTCCGGAATAACGGGCGTCGGTGGGTCTTCATGAGCGCCAGGGCCACCCTTGTGCCCCGGTTCGTGATGTGCATGATGCGGTCTTTGAACTATCAATGCCGCGCCGGGGCATGTTTCCGGACGGTTTCTTTTGTCAGGACATCCCTTCAGGAAATCATGACCGGTTCGCCGGACCCGTTTTTCGGGTGGTAAAGGGGCTTCAGCTATGACTTCGAGGTATCTCCGTTTCTTTCAGCCGTTCCGGGTGTTGCCGATGGTGATGTGTTTGGCGGTTTTTCCTGCGCTTGGCGATGAACACAGCGGCGGGGAGAAGGGGAACAACCCGGTTCTGGCCACCGTCAACGGTCAGGAAATTTACCGCTCCGATATCGACCTGGCCAAAAGCATGCTGCCCGAACGCTATCAGGGCGTGCCTCTGGAGATCATCTATCCTTCTCTCGTGGACCAGGTCATCGACGGCAAGTTGGTTGGGGAACTGGGCCGCAAGGACGGGTTGGAGAATGACCCCCTGGTGGAGGAACGGATTAAACAAGCCACAGCGCGCATCGTCCAGCAGACATTTCTTACCCGCTATGTGTCCGAGAGGCTTACCGAGAAATCCCTGCGCGCCTATTACGACGAACTGGTGGGAGACGAAAAGGCACGGCAACAGGTCCACGCCCGCCACATCCTAGTGGAGACGGAAGAACAGGCATTGGCGCTCATTAAAGAGCTTGAGGACGGCGCCGATTTCGAGAAACTGGCCAGAAAAAAATCCATCGCTCCGGAAGGGGCCAAGGGAGGTGATCTCGGCTATTTCAGCCGTGACCAGATGGTGCCTGAATTCGTCGTGGCAGCGTTTGCCATCCCGCCCGGAGAAATGACGATGACGCCGGTGCAGACCGACTATGGATGGCATGTGATAAAGGTGGAGGACAAGCGCATAGCCGATGCGCCGGATTATGAGGATATCCTGGCCGATCTCGAGAGTGGCCTGTCGAAGAAGATCATGGGTGATCTTGTGGCCGACCAACGCCGGCAGGCGGATATAGTTCTTTTTAATCTCGACGGTTCGCCCAAGGACTCTCCTTTGGCGGAATAGAACGGACTAAAGGAATCATGACCAAGATTTCGCCCCTGGCGCCCAAGCGGTTCCCCGATATGCCTCACGTGCCTGGAGTCCGGGTCGCGGGCGCCGCCTGTGGCTTGAAACGGACCCGGTCACCGGACCTGTTTCTCGCCGAGTTGGATACGGGAACAACCGTGGCTGGCGTCTTTACACGCTCACGCTGTTTTTCTGCGCCCGTGGCCTGGTGCCGCGAGGCGCTGTCCCGGAAGCGGGTGCGGGCCATCGTCGTCAATTCCGGCAACGCCAACGCTTTTACCGGGCTCGCCGGCGACCGCATGGTGGCGCGCACCGTCAAGGCTGCGGCAAAAATGTTTAAATGCCCTGAGAAAGAGATTTTCGTGGCCTCCACCGGCGTTATCGGCGAACCGGTGCCGCCAGGCTATGTGGCCGGCAAGCTGGCGGGCATGAAAAACCGGCTGGCGCCGAAAGCCTGGGCCAAGGCGGCGAAGGCCATCATGACTACCGATACCTTTGCCAAGGGTGCCACCCGGCAGGCCATGATCGGCGGCGTGCCGGTGACCCTCAACGGCATCGCCAAGGGTTCCGGCATGATCGCGCCGGACATGGCCACCATGCTGTCCTTCATCTTCACCGATGCTGCGATCCCCGCAACCGTGCTGCAGAAACTTCTGGTCCGGGCCACCTCCCGGTCCTTCAACAGCATCACCGTGGACAGCGATACCTCCACCAGCGATACGGTCCTCATTTGCGCCACCGGAAAAGGCGAGAAACACAGAAAGGTGGTTTCCCCAGGGGATCGTCATTTGCGGGACTTTCGGGAAAAGCTTGATGACCTGATGCAGGACCTGGCGCAGCAAATCGCCCGCGACGGCGAAGGTGCAGGTAAATTCGTCACCATCCTGGTCTCCGGCGCGGCTTCGGAAAAGGCGGCGCGGCGTATCGGTCTCGCCGTGGCCAACTCGCCTTTGGTCAAGACGGCCTTCGCCGGTGGCGACGCAAACTGGGGGCGGGTGGTGATGGCCGTGGGCAAGGCCGGAGAAAAGGCCGATCGCGATCTTCTCTCTATTTCCATGGGTGGGATTGCCATCACCCGCAAGGGAAAGATCGTCAGGGGCTATGACGAAAAGCCGGTGACCGCTCATCTCAAGGGCCGCGAGATTATGGTGGAGATTGACGTGGGCGTGGGAAAGGGCTGCGCCACCGTCTGGACCTGTGATCTCAACCGCGGCTACATCACCATCAATGCCGACTACCGAAGCTGATCTGAGCTCTGGCCCCGGTGGGCTTCCCGTGGTTCTAGTTTCTGCCGTGGCGTTGGTCGACGGCGACGGACGGGTGCTGCTGAGCAGGCGGCCTGAGGGCAAGACCATGTCGGGGCTGTGGGAGTTCCCCGGCGGCAAGGTCAAGGACGGCGAAACCCCCGAACAGGCCCTGATCCGCGAACTGGCCGAAGAACTGGCCATTGACGTCGCCGGCAACTGTCTGGTGCCGTTGACCTTCGCCTCCCACGCCTATAAGGAATTTCACCTCCTGATGCCGCTGTTCCTGTGCCGGGTGTGGAAGGGTGTCGTCAGCCCCTGCGAGGGACAGGAACTGGCCTGGGTTACTCTGCACCAGATTCGTGACTACGCCATGCCCCCGGCCGATGAGCCGCTGGTGGCCATACTTTGTGATTTTCTCTAGGGTGTCTCGGGGTCTTTTTCACCGATGGCGTCGGCCAGGGAGGATGTTGCGCTTCCCGGCTCCAGGGGCTTGGGCTGAGAGGGGTCCGGCGCCCATGCGGTCAGGGTGATGATTTCGAAACTGGCGGGAATGCGGCCGTCTTCCTGGGCGAACATGTCTTGGTAGTGATCGGCCATCCGCATCATGGTGGCGCGGCGCGTGAACCCGGCGCGGCGGCCCTGAAGGATGTTGGTTTCCCCCATGCCGCGCAGGTCATGCATCAGGTCGAAAGCGTTTTCATAACACACGGTGAGGGTGTCGCTGTCCACTACGGGCAGGGCGAATCCCGCCCGCTGTAACAGCATGCCGGCATCGCGGATATCCACGAAAGGGGCAATCCGAGGGCTGGCGCCGCCTTCTTCGGATATTTCCGCTTCGGTCCAGGCCGCACGCATTTCGCCCAGGGTGCCGCCGCCGAAGAAACAGCCTAGGAAAAGGCCGTCGGGACGCAGCACCCGGCGAATCTGCACCAGGATTCCCGGCAGATCGTTGACCCGGTGCAGGGCGAGACAGCTCAGCACCAGATCGAAGCTGTGATCAGCGAAGGGGAGGCATTCCTCATCGGCGGCCAGCCGGTGAATCCTTGGCTTCTCATCCTGGGGTGCCTGTGCTCCGGAAGAGGTGGCGCCGAGGCGAAGCATGGCGGGGGAGACGTCGCATTCCACCAGGGTTTGCACATCACCGCGCGCGGCCATCTGCGCGGAAATTTCGCCGCCATTACGGCCCAAATCCAGGGCGGAAGAAAAACCGCGGCTGATATCATCGAGCCTGTCCACCAGCCGTATTGCCGTTTCCTGCACGAGGAAATTATGGTTTTCCCAGTTTTCCGCCGCCAGTTCACGGCGGCGGCGCAACTGAGCACGGTCAAAGGGAGCCCTGGCATCCGACATGGGAGAAGTATAGGCGTAATGGGGCCGATTGGGACGGTAATTGACGGTATAATCCCACGGTGTGATTTCACATTATGATTCCGGGGCGAACCGTGTGGATGGTGCTGACCCTGGCGCGGGTCGGCAGGCCCTCTATGAATCTATAGCTTTCCGGGACGATGATCCTTATATGTTGCCTCCCTATAGAAGATGCAAACGCCAACCAACCCCAGAATCGAACACATGCCCACCATCGAAATCTATACCTCGCCGCTGTGCGGCTATTGTTCCCACGCCAAGAAACTGCTCTCCAGGAAAGGCGTCGAATTCATCGAGATCAATGTTCTCGGTGATGCCGAAATGCGTGACGAAATGGTCAAGCGCGCCGGAGGCGGCCGCAAGGTGCCGCAGATATTCATCAACGGCGAACATATCGGCGGATCGGAGGAGTTGGCGGCCCTGGAAAATTCGGGGCGGCTCGATGAACTGTTGGGGACGGAGGGCTGAGGCGCATGTCTTCTTCATTTAAGGCCGCCTGCGTTCAGATCAGTTCCCAGCTCGACATGGACGCCAATCTGGAGGCGGCCTCGGCGCTGGTGCGTGATGCCGCCGATAACGGCGCGCAAATGGTGTTGTTGCCGGAAAACGTCTCCCTGATGGGGACCAACCGGGAACAGGCACTTGCCATGGCGATGCCGGAAGCCCGCCACAAGGCGCTTCCGGTTTTTACGGAGTTGGCCCGGGAAAAAGGGGTTTGGCTGATGGTGGGTTCGCTCTCGGTGCGCCTCGATGAGGCCGGCGGCGGCGAAGACATGCTTGCCAACCGTTCCCTCCTGATCAGCGACCAGGGGGAGGTCATGGTCCGCTACGACAAGATTCACATGTTTGACGTGAATATAGAAGGCGGCGAAAGTCACCGCGAATCGGAGACCTATCGTCCCGGAGCGCAGGCGGTGGTGGCGGCCACGCCCTGGGGCGGGCTCGGCATGACCATCTGTTACGATCTCCGCTTTCCCTATCTCTACCGGTCCCTGGCCCAGGCCGGAGCGCATTTCATGTCTGTTCCCTCCGCCTTTACCAGGGTGTCCGGCCGCGCCCACTGGCACGTTTTATTGCGCGCCCGCGCCGTGGAAACCGGCTGTTATATCTTTGCCCCGGCGCAGTGCGGCGATCATGCCAATGACCGTCAGACCTATGGCCATTCCCTGATTATCGATCCCTGGGGCAAGATTCTGGCCGAGGCCGGGGAAAGCCCATGCGTCATCGCGGCGGATATCGACCCTTCTCGGGTGGCAGCGGTGCGGGCTATGATCCCGTCCTTAAAACATGACAGGAAATTCACGCCCCTCGCTTGAAGGGAGCCGGTGCGCGCCGGAAGCGTTCAGCACGCAGGCGCATTTATCTCGAGGGTGAACACAGGGGATATTCCCCGCCTTGGCCCGATGGTGTTTTGACGGCGCAAAGGCGTTGTACCACGGCCGTGCGCGGGTCATGTATCAGGCCATACTCGTAAGCGATGACCTGTAATCCGTTTTGCACCCCGTTTTGTACGGTTTCCAGCAATTCCCCCGAGCGCAACAAGTAATCGGGGTTGCGGGGATGGCCATAACGCTCGTTTCCGGCGGCGAAGGTTTCGTAGATAAGCACCCCGTCATCGGCCAGCGCTCCGATCAGGTCGGATAAAATCGGGCGATGAAGATAATTGGTGACGATGATCCCCGTGAATGTTCTGCCATGAAAAGGGCCTTTCGGCGCAAAAGGAGTGGCGGTTTCTAGGTCCGTTTCGATGATTTCCAGGGATTTGTTGCCCCGAAAATCCTTCAGTCCGGAGGTGTCGCGGTCCATGGCAACGACCCTGTACCCTAGGCCGAGCGCGAGACGGCTGTGGCGGCCACCGCCGCAGGCAAGGTCGAGAATCTCTCCAGATTTATGGATAAGCGGCATGAAACGCACCACCCAGGGAGAGGGGGGTAGCGTCTCCTGATGTGAAGACGGTCCGCTATTTTCACCATGTCGTGTCATGAGAAGGTTTTGACCTATTTGTTATCCTTTGGTAAAGGCTGTCTCTAGTATATTTGGTTTTTTCGAAAACCAAGAACATCAACGGCTGTGAGTTACTGTTTATGATACTTTTCGATCTGAAATGTGGTTCGGGCCATGTCTTCGAGGCTTGGTTCCGCAACAGCATGAATTTCGACGTACAGGCGGAGGCCGGAGAGATCGCCTGTCCCTATTGCGGGGATGACGAAATATCCAAGGTGCCAATGGCCCCGCGGTTGGCCGGGACGGGAACCCCTGCCCATGACGTCATGGAGAGGGAAGTCTCGGCCGATGACCTGCCGGAGACGGGGCCGTGCGGGACGGATCATTCCCAACCCGCAGCGGTGGTCGGTCTCAGTGAGGAAAAGGTGTCCGGACTGGTGAAGGAAGTTGCCGGCAGGCTGGGGGAACTGCGCAGCCATATCGAGGCCGAATGTGACTATGTGGGGGGCAAGTTTACCGAAGAGGCCCGCAAGATTCACTACGGCGAGGCCAAGGAACGGGGAATCTACGGCGAAGCCACCGAGTCGCAAGCCGAAGAGCTGACAGAAGAGGGTGTCGAGTTTTTCCGCATTCCCTGGGCGCGCCGCCACGATTCCTGACAGGCGGGCGGTTGCTGGGCTTTTTACGGCACCTCTTTCGTAACGAACATCATGTAATTCACGTCAATATCGTCCGACAGGCGCCAGGCACCTGCCAACGGATCGAAGCAGACACCCGTTATGTGGGAAATCACCAAGTTGTTGCCTCGCAGATCATCGGCCAGTTCCGAGGGCCGTATGAATTTATCCCATTGATGAGTGCCGCGCGGCAGCCAGCGCAGGACATATTCCGCACCGATAATTGCAAAGGCGAAGGACTTTGCGGTGCGGTTGAGGGTGGCAAGGACCATGGTGCCGCCATCCTTGAGCAGGGCGCCGCAAGAACGCAGGAACAGCGCCCGGTCGGCCACATGCTCCACCACTTCCATATTGAGAATGGCGTCGAAACGCTCCCCGGCCTCGGCCAAGGCTTCGACCGTGCCGTGGTGGTAATCGATAACGAGGCCGCCTTGTTCGGCGTGGGCCCTGGCAATACGGATGTTTTTTTCCCCGGCGTCGAGGCCGGTGACCTGCGCGCCTAGTCGTACCATGGGTTCGCACAACAGGCCACCGCCGCAGCCGATATCGAGAAGCCGCAGCCCCTTCAGCGGTTCGGGTGACTGAAGGTCGCGACTGAAATAAGCGCACAGATGTTCACGGATATAGCTGATGCGAACGGGATTGAGGCGGTGGAGTGGACGGAACTTTCCCTCCGGGTTCCACCAAGCCTCGGCCAGGGCTTCGAAGTTTTCTATTTCACGTGCATCGACGGTTCCGGACATGGAAGGTCTCCGAAGTTTGCGTCATCCGTGGTTTGCATCAGGATGCTTGCCTGATCTTGGGTAAATTATGTATATGCGCCCTAGGCACTGCAACCACAGGTCTTTGTTTTATTTACTCCTGATGCTGTTTGCCGGTTTTGCTACAAACGGGTGGCGGCTCCCGCTCCGGACCGAGGAAAGAGAATATGGCACGTATCGTGCAAAAATTTGGTGGCACGTCGGTAGCGGATATGGACCATATCCGCAACGCGGCCCTGCGCACCAAGGCCGAGCGCGATGCCGGCAACGAGGTGGTGGTAGTGGTTTCGGCCATGTCCGGCGTCACCAACCGTCTGGTGGACTATGTCAATTCCATCGGCAGTCTCCATGACGCCAGCGAATACGACACGGTAGTTTCAAGCGGCGAACAGATATCCAGCGGCCTTATGGCACTGACCTTGCAGGATATGGGGATTCCGGCGCGTTCCTGGCTGTCATGGCAGATTCCCATTGAAACCGACGCCACCCATGGCAAGGCCCGCATTCGCCGCATCGTAGCGGACGAGATCGCAAAACGGCTTGGCGAAGGCGAAGTGGTCGTGGTGGCGGGCTTTCAGGGGGTGAGTCCAGATAACCGCATCACCACCCTCGGGCGCGGAGGCTCCGACATCAGTGCGGTGGCGCTGGCCGCTGCCCTGGAGGCGGAAAGATGTGATATCTATACCGATGTGGACGGGGTCTATACCTGCGATCCCCGTATCATTGCGTCGGCGCGAAAGCTCGATAAAATCACCTATGAAGAGATGCTGGAGATGGCGTCTCTGGGATCGAAGGTCCTGCAGACACGTTCCGTCGAAATGGCGATGAACCACAGGGTCTGCCTTCAGGTCCGGTCGAGTTTTGATGAGTCCCCTGGAACGCTTGTTGTTGATGAGGATGAAGTCGTGGAAAAGGAAGTTGTCAGTGGAGTCACCTATAGCCGTGACGAAGCGAAGATCACCCTGGTGAAAGTGCCCGACCGCCCCGGTGTTGCGGCCAGTATTTTCGGCCCCCTGGCGGATGCCAACATCAATGTGGATATGATTGTCCAGAACGTCTCCGATGACGGTGCGTCCACGGATGTGACCTTTACCGTAGTTCAGGATGATCTTGACCGGGCGAAGGCGGTTCTGGAGGAACGGCGGGACGAGCTTGCCTACGCCGAGCTGGTTCCCGACCCCAATGTTGCCAAGATTTCGGTCATCGGGGTCGGCATGCGGTCTCATGTGGGCGTGGCCCAGCAGATGTTCAGCACCCTGGCCGAGAACGGCATCAACATCCAGGTCATTTCCACCTCCGAGATCAAAGTAAGCGTCCTGATCGAAGAGAAATTCACCGAACAGGCGTTGCGTGCTCTGCATACGGCCTACGATCTAGACGCATCCTGAGATCATGACTGTCGCCGAAGCCAGAGCACGGCTGGATCGCCTGTGGCATCGAGGCCAGGAATTTCTCGGCTGTGAATACACCATTTTGGGCGGCGCCATGACATGGCTGTCCGAGCATAATCTAGTGGCGGCCATTTCCGATGGCGGCGGGTTTGGGGTGCTGGCCTGTGGCTCCATGACCCCCGACCTTCTGGGCCAGGAGATAGACCGTCTTGCGGAGATCACCGAAAAGCCGTTCGGGGTCAATCTCATCCTCATGCATCCCGAACTCGATGCCCTGGCCGATGTTTGTCTGGAGCGCAAGGTAGGTCACGTGGTTCTGGCCGGAGGCCTGCCGAGGAAGGGAATCATCGAAAAGCTCAAACAGGGCGGGGCGCGGGTCTTGTGTTTCGCGCCGACCCTAAAACTCGCCGGCAAACTGGTAAAGCTAGGCGCCGATGCCCTGATCATCGAAGGCATGGAGGCCGGGGGCCATATCGGCTCGGTTTCCACCAGTGTTCTGGCCCAGGAAATCCTTCCCCATATCCACGATGTTCCGGTCTTTGTGGCCGGCGGAATCGGGCGTGGTGAAGCTATCGTTTCTTACCTCGAAATGGGTGCTTCGGGCTGTCAGCTTGGAACCCGTTTCGTCTGCGCCAAGGAATCCATCGCTCACCTCAACTTCAAACAAGCGTTTATCAGGGCCAATTCCCGCGATGCCGTGGCCTCAGTTCAACTCGACCCACGTTTTCCAGTAATCCCGGTGCGGGCGCTGGCCAACAAGTCTTCGCAGCGGTTCACGGAATTCCAGCGCGAAGTTATCGACCGTTACAACTGTCATGAAATTGAGTTGAAGGATGCCCAGCTTGAGATCGAGCATTTCTGGGCCGGAGCCTTGCGCAGCGCCGTCATTGATGGTGACGTTGAAAATGGCTCCATGATGGCGGGACAGAGCGTGGGCATGGTGAAAGAGGAGCAATCGGCCGCGGAAATCATTCTGGAACTTGTGGATGAGGCCGTTCAGACCCTTGATTCCAGAGAGGGGGCCTAGAAAAGCCCGCTATGTGCGTTGCATTTCAACGGCGCTGTTTGCTATTACGGTAGAGAAGATTAGAAGCCTGCATTTCCTGATCTTTCTCGACTCTTTAATTTCTTGTTTGGATTGTCGTTACTAATTCCTAAGCGGGCATTTTGCCGACCTTGATTGCGATTCGGTTATATTTAATCTTTGATTCCAGTTTTGTCGCCCTTTCCGTTACATGACAAAGGGTAAGACCTCCGGAGCAAGAAATGGCGGGAAGAAAGAAACTCCAATTTGGTATTCCTAAAAAGGAAAGCTGGGGGGACCTGTTCGCCGGAAAGGATGACCCTGAACCGGGAAAGGGAAAATCCGCTGCTGAGAGCAAGCGATCCAGCGATGAGGCGCGGGAAGACAAAAAAACGCCCGCCGAGGAACTAAAACTCTCCCCCGAGTATATTACGGATATCGGCACGTTCCTGCGCGAGGCGCGGTCGCGCCAGAAGGTAGAGTTACGGGATGTGGCCACGAAACTCAATATCCGCCTCACTCACCTCCAGGCTATAGAGGACGGCCGGTTTGCCGATCTTCCCGGGGCCACTTATGCTCTCGGGTTCGTGCGCGCCTATACGGAGTTTCTAAAACTCGACCAACAGGCCGTTATGGCCAGGTTCCGCTCCCAGATGGGAGTGGTGGACGAAGGGGCGGAACTGGAATTTCTCGTGCTGGAACCCAAAACCCGTGTCCCAAGCGTCGCCATCATTCTTGTCTCGATCCTTCTTGCGGCCGTGGCGTATGGAAGCTGGTACCGTTTTTCAGTGGAGGGTCGAGAAGATATGGAAATTGTCACGGATGTACCGGAGCGTCTGATGGGTGATCTGTGGGATGAGGCCACGCCTCCACAGGAGCCGCTGCTCGATCAGGAGGAGAAACTCGCTGCCGAAGACGCGCACGACGACAGGTTTTCCTCCGAGGATGAAACGGAGGATGAAGTCGGAGGCAATGCCGGGGATGACATTGCCGGTGAAAGCCCGGCTCAGGATGCATGGGAAGATTCCATGCCGCCGGGAGCCGCCTCTGGGGAAGCGCCTTCCGTGATGGCATTGGAGGAGAGGGTCGTGATCACCTATTTCGATGAATTTGGCAGGGAATATGTGGCCGAGTATGGGGAGTCCCCCCTGGCGCCCATTTTCGGCGATCACGTCCCGGCCGAAGACATATCGGGGGAGGCCTCTAATTTTCAATTTTTGGAGATGGAAGGCAGTGAGGAAGCCACTCTGCTTTCGCCGCGGGAGCCTGTGGTCTTCGGTCAGCAATATGGGGATGTGCGGATCGTCATCCATGTCACCGAAGGCAGCTGGATTCAGGTCCGCGATGTCTCCGGTGCCTTGCTGATTTCCCAAATTCTTCATCCCGGAAACAGTTACCGGGTTCCCAAGCAAGGGGGTCTCACCCTAATGACTGGCAACGCCGGTGCCCTGCAATTCCTAGTGGACGGAAATCTGGTGCCTTCTATCGGTCCTCCGGGCTCGGTGCGGCGGGGTGTGATTCTTGATCCCGACCGCCTGCTTGCTGGCACCGCTGTTTCACAATAGGGGGCACTTCGTAGTAGGAAGGCTTCCACCGGGGCGAAACTTGACCTTGATCTTTACCATGCGCACATAAAAAAGCGCATGAAACTCCCCATAACAGCGGGCCAACAGGCGGTATTATGATTGATCGGCGAGCCACTAAAGGTCACAACAGCGTCCTTAGTTTTTCCCATCAATGATGTGAGCAACGACTCTGATGTCCACTAGTGATTCTCCCATCTCCAGGCGCAAGAGCGTGCCGGTCAGAATTGGCCATGTCACCGTGGGCGGCGATGCGCCGATCATGATCCAGTCCATGACCAATACTGATACCGCCGATGCCGAGGCCACGGCAGAACAGACGGCGGCGCTGGTTCGCGCCGGGTCCGAGGTGGTGCGCATCACCGTGGACAGGGAAGAGGCCGCCGCCGCGGTTCCGCGAATTCGCGAAATGCTGGACAAGCAAGGGTGCAACGTGCCGCTGGTGGGGGATTTCCATTATATCGGCCATAAACTGCTGACTGATTTTCCAGAATGCGCCGAGGCTCTGGATAAATACCGTATCAACCCCGGAAATGTGGGCCACCGCGCCAAGCGGGACACCCAGTTCGCCACCATGATCGAGGTCGCTCTCAAATACCACAAGCCGGTGCGCATCGGCGTCAATTGGGGCAGTCTCGATCAGGATCTGGTGGTGCGCCTGATGGACGAGAACGCCGTTCTTGAGGAGCCCAGGGACGCCGCCGAGGTGACCCGCGAGGCACTGGTGCTCTCGGCCCTTGAAAGCGCCCAGAAGGCCGAAGAACTAGGCCTGGGGCGGGACAAGATCATACTTTCCTGCAAGGTCAGCGACGTCCAGGACCTGATAGCGGTCTATACCGATCTGGCGGCGCGATGCGACCATGCCCTCCATCTCGGCCTTACCGAGGCGGGCATGGGCAGCAAGGGCGTCGTCTCCTCGACGGCGGCGCTTGCAGTGTTGCTTCAACAGGGAATCGGCGACACCATCCGCATTTCCCTGACTCCTGAACCCGGCGGCGACCGTACGCAAGAGGTGATCGTAGCCCAGGAAATTCTCCAGACCACGGGTTTGCGCTCCTTCACGCCCCAGGTCATCGCCTGTCCGGGATGCGGCCGTACCACCAGCACCTTTTTCCAGGAACTGGCGGAGAAAATCCAAAGCTATGTGCGCAACCGCATGCCAGAATGGGGAAAAAAATACATCGGTGTGGAGAACATGAGTCTTGCGGTCATGGGATGTATCGTCAACGGTCCGGGCGAAAGCAAACACGCCGATATCGGTATCAGCCTTCCCGGCACCGGGGAGGATCCCGCCGCGCCCGTGTTCATCGACGGCAAGAAAGCCATGACCCTGCGTGGCGCGAATATCGCGGATGAATTTCACAAGATCGTGGACGATTACGTGGAGACGCGCTACCAAAGGCGTGCCTGATTACGCGTAACGGGGAACCGGGGGATGTGGCAGTCGGTTTGATGCCGCCCCGGCCCAGAAAAACCGGAGACTCCGCTTGACATCCTTAAAGCCGGTCCGCGGCACCCATGACATCATGAACGGGGAATGTCGGGGCCATCGGCATGTGGCTTCGGTGGCCCGCAACATTGCTCTGCGCTATGGCCTTGCCGAAATTTCCACCCCGGTTTTCGAATTCTCCGAGGTCTTCAAGCGCACCCTGGGCGAAACCTCTGATGTCGTCACCAAGGAAATGTATACCTTCGAGGACCGGGGGGGCAGCGAGATTACCCTGCGCCCGGAAGGCACGGCGGGTATCGTGCGCGCCTTTATTTCCAACGGTCTGACGCAGAACCTGCCCTGCAAGTTCTTCTACGAAGGACCCATGTTCCGCTATGAACGCCCGCAAAAGGGACGGCTGCGTCAGTTTCACCAATTCGGGGTGGAAATTCTCGGCGTTCCCACCCCCCAGGCGGATGTGGAGACTATCGCCTTGGGGGTCCATATTCTCGAGGAGCTTGGGGTGGCCGACAAGACGGTTCTGGAGATTAATTCACTGGGCGACAGCGAAAGTCGTGCCGCCTATCGTGAGGCGCTGGTGGCTTATTTCACCGGGCATCGCGACGCCTTGTCCGAGGACAGCCGCGCCCGGCTGGAGCGCAATCCGTTGCGTATTCTCGATTCCAAGGATAAGGGTGACCGCAAGCTTATGGCCGAGGCACCCAACATATCCGAGTATCTCAACGACGCCTCGCGGGCGTTTTTCGATACGGTTCTCGATGGCCTGAAAACACTGAATATTGACGTTTCCGTCAATCCGCGCCTGGTACGGGGGCTTGACTACTATTGCCATACGGCGTTCGAATTCACCACTGAGGTCCTGGGCGCCCAGGGGGCGGTGATCGCCGGCGGCCGCTATGACGGGCTGGTGAAACAGATGGGCGGTCCCGCCACGCCCGGGGTGGGCTGGGCGGCGGGGATCGAGCGCCTGACCATGCTGTTGCCGCAGTCCCCGGAGCCGACCCGGCCTATTGCCGTGATTCCCGTGGGCGAGGAAGCCCAGGGTCCGGCCATGACCATCGCCCAGACCTTGCGCGAGAACGGATATGTGGTGGATATGGGATATTCCGGGAACCTCGCCAAACGCATGAAACGGGCCGACCGCATGAACGCCTGTGCCGCTGTGATCCTGGGCGGCGACGAACTGGAACGCAACAGTGCGACGCTGCGCGACCTCGATTCCGGGGAGCAGAGCGAGATTCCTCTGGATGACCTGACAGACCGTCTTTCAGCCTTCCGGTAGCGTTATGACTGATTGTTCTTCGTCCCTGTCACGGTTGGTGGTTGTGGGCGCCAACCACCGTTCAAGCTCTCTGATTATCCGCGAGAAGCTGGTGGCCGATGGCGACACGGTCGCGCGCCTGCTGGGTAGGTTGAAGGACGCGGGGCTGGACTGTGCGGTGGTGATCGCCACCGGGGACCGCCTTGAAGTGCTGACTCTCCATGATTCTGCCGCTGCCGTGGCTGAAATCGTCGCCCGGGCCTTCGCCGAGACGGCGGGGCTGGAATTAAATGACCTTACCGGGCAGCTTTTTATATTCGAGGGCGAGGAAGCCGCGCGCCATGTTTTCGCCGTGACGGCTACTCTCGACGGCCTTATTCCCGGCGATCCTCATGTCCGCGACCAGGTGCGCAGCGGCCACGAACTTTCCGTTACGGCGACCATGAGTACGCCGGAACTGGACGCCCTGATTGGGGCCGCAGACGAGACCGGTGAGCGGGTCTTGCTGGAATCGGGTATTGCCGCCCGCCCCGCCTCCCTCGCCACCGCCGCCGTTCACCTGGCCAAAGACGTGCACGGAGACCTTTCCAGTTGTACCTGCTTAATGCTTGGGGCGGGAGATATGGGGGAACTGTTGGCGCGCCACCTTCACCGGTTCGGGCTGACGGAATTCATTCTGGTGGGGGAGGCGGCGAACCGGGAGGAACATCTAGCGCAGCAATTAGGTGGTCGCATCGTTCCTATGGATGGTCTGGCCGAGGCTTTGACGCAGGCGGATATCCTTGTGTCTTCCCTTGGAACCCGGGGGAGCCTGATTACATCGGAGATGACCGAGGCGGCGCTCAAGCAACGCAAGCAGAGGCAAATTCTTCTTTTCGACGCCGCTATTCCAGGCGATATCGAACGCACAGTGGGCGAGCTGGAAGGGGCCTTTCTTTACGACCTCAATGACCTTGAGAATCTAGTCATGGAGGGCAGGATGGAAAGCAATACTGCCCTGGAGGCCGCCTGGGAGATTGTGGAAAGCGGGTTGATGAGCTACGTGCGGGGGGAGGACGACGCCCGGGAGATCCCCGTTATAGGG
>Ga0208411_1001292_pt1 | contig 17291 bp, 8 predicted proteins | sample ETN01SmetaG_4_FD_185793 | JGI IMG/M metagenome (GOLD analysis project Ga0208411, IMG submission 185793) | Marine microbial and viral communities from oxygen minimum zone, Eastern Pacific Ocean - ETNP2014F12-01SV261 (SPAdes) (version 2) | ecosystem: Environmental > Aquatic > Marine > Oceanic ... | reverse complement strand
AATATTGGTAATAATAGTAATACAACAAGTGATGTTTCCTCTCTTTCGCATGATTTAGATGTAGCAAGCTCCCTAAATTTTGATGGAACAGATGATTTTGCTTCAGGTACTAACAGCGATGATTTTGATATTACAGATGAATTGACTATTTCCGCTTGGATGAAAGCAGATGTTTTAAAAAATGCCACAGTATTAAATCGAATGCCTTATTCAGGAAGCAATGGATACCGCTTAAGTGTGCGTTCAAATGGTGAGATATGGGCATTGGCTGGATCAGGTGAATCCAATTCTAAAGCAAGTACGGCAGCTAATTATTATAGTGCAGGGACAAATTATTTTGTTTCGGGTGTATATAAAAATGGTCAATATGTCAAACTATATGTAAATGGAAGTCTGATTGAGTCAGTTACGACAGATATTGAATTTAGTACTGATGTAGCATTAGAACTTGCGCGATGGGTAAATACAGCAGGTGATGATGAGTACTTTGATGGAAACATTGATGAGATTGGTGTTTGGAATAAGGCATTAACACAGGAAGAATTGCTCCAATTATATAGTGGTGGGGGTAGTACAGATTTAAGATCTAATAATGGAGATTACAGTTCTTCATCAAATCTGAAAGGGTATTGGCGTTTCAGTGAGAGCACTGGGTTTACATTATATGATGTAAGCACTAAAGGACAGCATGCCTCATTTTCAGGTGCAGTTTGGAACACAAGTGTCATTGATGTTGCTGGACCTATTTTAACCTCCGTTAGCGCTTCAGCTGATGATGGAATTTATGGTATTGGTGATACATTATTAATTAATGTTGGTTTTAATGAAGCTGTAACTGTTACAGGTACTCCACAACTTACTATTGAGACTGGTGATAATGATGCAGTGCTTAACTATATTTCAGGTACAGGTACAGGTGCACTGAATTTTCAATATATAATTTCTAATGGACATGTTAATTCTGATCTTGATTATGTTTCAAATAGCTCATTGACATTAAATAGTGGGTCAATAAAAGATGCTGCAAGTAATAATGCGATTTTAACATTACCAACTCCTGGTGAATCTGGTTCATTGTCAAATACAAAATCCCTCGTTATTGATGGGATTCCTGCATCTGTTGTTTCTGCTTCATCTACTTCTGATAACGGTGCATATCAAATTGGAGATGAGATAATAATAACAGTGCAATACAATGAAGTAGTTACTGTTACAGGCGTTCCACAATTAACATTAGAAACAGGTAGCAATGATGGTGTGGCCAGTTATTCTATAGGATCAGGTACCAATACACTATCCTTTATTTATACAATTACCGTTGGTCATGCTAGTTCTGATTTAGAGTACAATAGTAATACTGCATTGGCATTGAATAGTGGTATTGTTCAAGACCTTGCTGGTAATAATGTCAATCTCACTTTACCAACAGTTGGTGAGACAGGTTCATTAGCTACAAATAAGGCTCTTGTAATTGATGGGGTGTACGCAACGGTGGACTCTATTTCAGCAATTACAGCAAATGGATATTACAAAGCTGGTGATACTCTTAGCATAACTATACACTTTGATGAAATTGTAAATGTTGCAGGTTCACCTCAACTAGTATTGGAAACAGGATCAAATGATGCAACCGTTTATTATACCAGTGGTACAGGAACCTCTATCTTAACTTTCCAATATATTGCTGGTGAGGGGCATCTAAATACTGATTTAGGATATGTGAATACATCATCACTTTCACTCAATAATGGGTTAATACGTGATATTGCAGGGAATGATGCAACGTTAACTCTTGCTGATCCCGGAGCTTCTGGATCTCTATCTGGAAATAGAGCATTGGTAGTTGATGCGATTAGTCCTTCCGTAGTTTCAGTATCGTCATCGGAGTTGAATGGAATGTACAATATTGGTGATACATTAGAGATCACTGTAAATTTTTCTGAAGTTGTTACTACAAATATAAGTAATGGATCACCGCAGATTACTCTTGAAACAGGAGCTGAAAATGCAGAAGTAGATTATTCAAGAGGTAGCGGAACAAATGCATTAATTTTTGATTATATTGTTGTACGTGATCATACAAGTGAGGATTTAGATTATGTAAATACTGCCTCTCTTTCATTAAATGGCGCTACAATTAGTGATTTATCAGGCAATAGTGCAGTATTAACATTGCCTGCGCCAAGCGCATCTGGATCATTAAGTGCAAATAAAAATCTGATTGTTGATGGTATTATACCAACAGTCATTAGTTCTATTTCTACAAATTTATTAGATGGAACATATAAGATTGGTGATACGCTTGGTATTGCTGTGAATTTTTCCGAGAGTGTTGCAGTGACTGGAGTACCACAGTTGACCATGGAGACAGGTGCTTCAGATGGCATTGCTGATTATGCTAGTGGAAATGGTACATCTACAATAATATTCAATTATATTGTTTCCCAAGGTCATTTTTCTGATGATTTAGATTATCTAGGCGCATCAGGACTATCCCTTAATAATGGTACAATTCTTGATATTGCTGGTAATAATGCTAATCTAAATCTACCAGTTCCTGGAACAGCATCTTCATTTAGTGCGAATAAGGCTATTGTGATTGATGGTATTGTTCCTACTATAACAAGTGTTTCATCCCCTGATGAGAATGGGACATTAACCTTTGGCACTACAGTTGGTATTACAGTAACATTTGATGAAGTTGTTACAGTAGCAGGAACACCTCAGTTATCAATTGAAACTGGTATAAATGATGCTACTCTGGATTATTCTAGTGGGTCAGGTAGCCCTACAATAACATTTAATTATACCGTTGCTACAGGTCATACAAGTACTGATTTAGGATATATTTCCTCTAGTTCATTAACGTTAAATGGTGGTTCAATTAATGATGCTGCTGGTAATAATGCTGGATTAACAATGGCCGATCCTGATTCAGTAGGATCTCTAAGTGCGAACAGAGCTTTTGTTATTGATGGTATTGTTCCAGTTATGACTTCTGTTACTTCTTCTTTAGCAAATGGAAATTATATGGTTGGAGATACTATACCTGTTGCGATTGTATTTGATGATAATGTATTTATAATAGGAAGTCCGCAAATATCATTAGTAACCTATACTAATAATGCAAATACAATAGTTGATTATAGTTCTGGCTCTGGTTCATCATCGATTATATTTAACTATGTAGTTGGGTTAGGTCACCAAAGTAATGATCTTGATTATTCAAATACGACTGCATTGACATTAAATGGCGGTTCCATAAGAGATATATCTGGTAATAATGCTACATTAACCTTGATTCCTCCTGGATCTACTGGTTCACTATCAGCAAATAAGGCATTAGTTGTAGATGGTGGTGCACCAGTTGTTGAGTCTGTGACTAGTCCATCTACAAACTCAACTTATATTGTAGGAGATACCATATTAACCTATATCACTTTTTCAGAGCTGGTAATCGTATCTGGTGCGCCAACTCTTACATTAGAGACGGGAGATAATGATGCTGTAAGTAACTATACTGGTGGTTCGGGTACCACTGCCATCAAATTTTCATATATTGTTTCAGAAGGTCATTATTCGGATGATCTTGGTTATGTTAATCAAAATGCATTAGAATTAAATCAAGGTTCAATTAGTGATGCTGCTGGTAATAATATGGTTTTATTACTTCCTGAACCTGATTCTACCGGCTCACTATCATTTAATAAAAATTTAATTATTGATGGTATTTTACCTTTTGTTAATTCTGTTTCATCTTTGGATTCTAATGGGACGTATATTTTTGGTGATACGGTTGATATTTCAATAGACTTCAGTGAGCAAGTGAATATTACAGGATCACCTCAATTAATTTTAGAAACTGGTTCAAATGATGTCTCTATCCCTTATCTAAGTGGAACTGGAAGCACAACATTAGTTTTTCGTTACATAATTGAAAGTGGACAAAGCTCTCTTGACTTAGGTTATCAAACGGATAGTTCTTTGGTTCTAAATGGAGGATCAATCAATGACTTTGCTGGGAATAGATCGTTACTCATTTTACCTGAAATAGGATCAACATTTTCTATAAGTGGTAGCAGTAATATTTACGTAGATGGAGATGTCCCTAATGCCCCAACTAATTTAATTGCCACACCTGGATTAGGAAAAGTTGATTTAACATGGATAGAAAATACGGAAACTGATTTGGCCTATTACAAGGTTTATGCAGATACAGTTTCTAGCCCTAGTATTTATATTGGAGATGGATTTGTTGGATTACAGAAATTCAGTCATAATAATATAACAGATGGGTCCATAAGGTATTATCGTATTTCTGCTGTTGATTTAGCAGGCAATGAAAGTAACAAAACTAGTACTGTTTTTGCGATGCCTCATGATCCTGTAAATGAACAATGTCTCAGTTTTGATGGTGATGATGATTATATCGACACCCCACTTGCTAGCAATTTACTTCCGCTCACCATTTCTGTGTTATTTAAGCCAGATGTTAATTCTGGTGAACAATCTATCATAGATAGTGATATTGGTGGAAGATATGGACAATCTATTATTTTGGGATATCAAGATCAGGATAACAGTGTTGATGTTCAATATCATAATGGATTTTATGATTCACCTTTTACTTATAGTCCTGATAAATGGTACCATGCAGTAGCTGTTTATGATACGGGTATTGTTTTACTTTATATGAATGGAGAATTAGTAGGTAGTGAAACCTTTACTCAGGCAGAACCAGATGGAAGCAACTTTAGAATAGGACGTCATAATAGCGCAGATCCACAGTGGTATGATGGAAAAGTTGATGAGGTAATTATTTGGAATGATACATTGAGTCTCAATGAAATTCATGCCATTAATAGTGATCCATTAAATATTAATTTGAATGAGAATTCAGATCAGTATCAATCTTCATCCTCCTTATTAGGTTATTGGAAGTTTGGTGAAAGCGCAGGAAGAACAGTTTATGATATAAGTGGAAATGGAAACCATGCAACAATTAATGGAGCCACATGGGACTCAGAAGCTGTGGATATGGTTCCACCTGGAATGCCTGAGAATCTTGTTACTGATGCGGGAAATAGACAAATAACATTGTCTTGGAATAAGAATCAAGAAGAGGATCTCTATCAATATTTAATTTATGGTGGTATGGAGCAGTTTCCCTCGAATATAGTCGCAAGAAATTCTAATCCAAATGACACAACAGTTGTTATTGATAGTCTTGAAAATGGTACAACTTACTATTATCGTATATCTGCAATAGATTATTCTGGATTAGAAAGTCAAAAAACATTGGATGTTTCTGCGACACCAACACCTCAGAAATATGAAATTAATCAAAATGGCGCTGGAGATTTTATATCTATACAAAGCGCAATTAATCAATCATTTAATGATGATACGTTAATTGTATTTAGTGGTACCTATAATGAAAATATTGATTTACTTGGTAAAGCACTAATTATTGCGTCTGAATATTTTATTTCTGGTGATACTTCTCATATTTCAAGTACAATAATTGATGGTCAATCAAATGGTCCTGTTATAACAATATCAAATTCAAATAGTTCACAAATAAAGTTAGTAGGCTTAACCATACAAAACGGCTCTGCTCAATATGGAGGTGCTGTATATTCAATTAATTCAAATCTGTTTCTGGAAAGTTTAATTATTTTAAATAATAATTCTACTACGAATGGTGGAGGTCTGTATCTATATGGAGGCAATCCAAATCTTTCGAGTATTACACTTTCTAATAATACAGCAACAGCATATGGCGGTGCTATATATATGCAGAATAACTCTAGTGCGATATTAAATAAGTTAACTATTGATAATAATTCTGCAGAAAATGGTGCTGGTATTGCTATGAGTTCATCTAATCCTACAATAACAAATTTAGTTCTATCAAATAATAATGCAGACTCTACAGGTGGAGCTATTGCTATGTATAGTAATTCGAACCCGGGATTATATAATATAGTAATACATAATAACTATGCAGGACAATATGGTGGTGCGATATATTCAACTAATTCAAATGCAACAATTGGTAACTCTACGATTGTTGATAATCAATCCGAATTTCATGGAGGCGCCCTTAATCTATCAGATGGATCAAATGTAGAAGCTATAAATTCAATTCTTTATCATAATGTTCCAGATCAAATGTATATATCTGATATAAATGATTTATTAAGTATTTCATACTCAAATATAGAAGGAGGTTTATATGGAATTGGCTATTCTCATGAGGCAAGTAGTTCTAGTGAATCACTGGTATCTTGGGATAGTTCAAATATTGATATAAATCCTCTATTTAATAATATCAATAATTATGATTATCGATTATCTGATTATTCTATGTCAATTGGAGTAGGAGATATTTCCAGCAGTTTTAGTGTGGATATGAATGGTGTTAATAGACCTGCTCCGCAGGGCACAGCGCCTGATTTGGGTGCCTATGAAAATCTTAGATCTGTTCCTGATGTTTGGTTAACGTTAGTGAATGATCAATTCTTTATGAATGAAGATTCTGATCTATTATTTAATCCTGTCTCAAATGATAGTATTGTGAATTTTCACTTAGTAAATATTGCCATACTAGATTCTGCTGATCATGGTAGTATTGAAATAATTTCTGATTCAACTATAATATATCAACCTGATGAAAATTATTTTGGTAAAGATACAATCGTATATGCATTTGATAATGCAGAACGCCGTGATTCTGCCATAACGATTATAACAATTTATATGTTAGATGATGATCCTCCTGTTATAACATCATCATCAACATCTTTTGCAGTTGAGGATCAAATATATAATTATACGTATGAAGGATATGATCCGGATATGAGTACTAATCGTTGGGAGATATTAAATGAACCAGAATGGCTTGTAATGATTAATGATTCTATTTCTGGAACACCTTTAGAAGGGGATTTAGATACAAGTTTTCTATTAATTTATTATGATTCCTATTTTTCAGATACACTTGATGTTGGGATTTTTGTTACAACGGTTAATGATCCTCCTGAAATAAAATCTCCTGATTCTATCATTGTTGATGAATCAGAATATTATGTATATCGTGCTTTTGCAGATGACCCAGAAGATTCAACATTGTTATGGACATTTAATAATCTTCCTTCATGGATGAATTCAACAGGTGATAGTACATTTGGTTCTCCAAATGAAGGTGCTCAAGATACAAGTTTTCAAATCGTTGTTTCTGATGGTGAGTATTTGGATACGGTTTTAGTATTTGTAGAGGTTATACCATATAATGATTTACCTGTAATTACATCTTCAGATTCATTGTTGGCTATAGAAGATGAATTTGTTTCCTTTAATTTTGCAGGATACGATCCTGAAGGGTTGCCTATCTCCTGGTTAGTTGATCACTTACCAAGTTGGTTATCAATGGAAGGTGATGATGTTTCTGGAATACCTCTTGAAGGTGATCTTGATACAATATTTACATTGTATGCTTCTGATGGACTCCTTAATGATTCATTGCAAATTAATGTATATGTTAACCCCGTGAATGATCTGCCAACGATTACTTCACATGTAATTGATACAGCGTTTGTGGATGAATATTTTGTGTATTATCCATCAGCAATTGATCCAGAAGATTCAACTTTGACATGGGAATTATATGATGGACCACCATGGATGACTCTAATAGGAGATAGTATTCATGGCATGGTGTCAAGGGGAAGCGATGATACATTCTTCACTATTATAGTATCCGATGGAGAACTCACAGATACAATGATAGTAGATCTTGAAGTTATAGATATTAATTATCCTCCTGAGATTACATTTATGCCTTTACAAGGTGAATATCATAACAACGTTAACCTTTCTTTGCATCTGTATGATTTTGATGATGATGAATTAGATTATCAAATTAGCTATACTACTGATGGTGTTCAGTGGAATGAAGCCACTACTGTAGAGCAAAGTGGTAGTATTGGTTTAGATACCATGTCCATAATCTGGTATTCTATGGCTGATCTTAATGGAAGTTTTCATCCAAATGTCCAGTTAAAAATTCTTGCATATGATTTGCAATCGGATACTCTACAAACTCCAGAGGATACCTCTTCAACATATATTTCTGATGTATTTGCTATTGATAACTATATTGGTTCTGTGACAGGAGTGATGGGTTTAACTCAAGATGAATATTATGGAGATATAAGACTTGCTTATTCAATAACTGATACAACCAATGATTATTATACTGTTATTCTTCGATATTCAATTAATAATGGAAATTCTTGGAATTTAGCATCGCTTCAAGATAGTCTATATAATATAGGTAGTTTAGAGTATTCTGATACACTTATATGGAATTCTGATGATGACTTGTTTAACCTTGATACTAATTTATTGCTTGAATTATCTGTATCGGATGAGTGGCAATCAACTTCTTCCGAGCTGATTAGTATTCATTTCGATAATCAGGTGTTACCATTGTTAACAGAAATTTCTCCTGATACAGGTGAGTATATTTATTGGTATGATCATATTATACTAACTTTTACTGGTCAGATGGATCTTAATTCATATTCTAATGGAATAATATTACAAAGTAATCAAAGAGGTGTTCTTGATTATACTGCTCAGTTTATTCAAGAAGGTGAAGTGGCTCATTTAACCATTTACCCAGAAGAAAATTATTATGCAGATGAACGAATACAAGTTTCTATCAATCAACAATTACGTGATATATGGAATAATCCATTTGATGGAAATAATAATGGTGATCCAGATGGCGCTTATGATCACGATTCTCTTTCGTTTTCTATAAATGTGTTAGGAGATTATGACCGCTCAGGACTAGTTGATTTTGAAGATCTAGTTTCATTTCAACAACACTGGTGGTCAGACACAACCATGCTTTCTCATGAAGTTGGCCCTGCATTAGGTGAACCTCCTTATATGCAATTGCATCCAGATACTTTAATGAATTTTGAAGATTTAATGGTTTTTGTTCAAATGTGGAATTGGTCAAACGGATTTGAGAATGATGGCGGTGGACTTGCTAGAAACATGATCTATGATAGATACAATGCAAGTTTGTCTGTTGGATATCCAGATAAAAAGATAGGGAAAGAAAATGACTATCTCTTCTTGAATCTTAATTTAGATTCAATTCGATCCATTGGATCTATTGGAATAGAATTTTCATATGATCCTGAAATAATTCAATTTATTGATCAGTCTTCAAGGTTAGATCAAAGCTGGACATCGTTATTATATAACGATTCTATAAATCACAGAATTATGCTGCAAGTAGCGGATTTAGATAAAGAACAGCGGATTCAGCCTATTAATAAGCAATTCAAGTTTACATTTAAAAAATTAACGGATGCAGATACAGAAGTTGAATGGATAATTGATATGCGGAATCGTTTAGGTCAGGTTACGCAGATCTTTACTCAATCTTATCAATTTAATACCATTGCTCCATTACCTGAAGTATATGCGTTGCACCAGAATTATCCAAATCCATTCAACCCAACTACAACAATTCGTTATGATTTGCCGGAAGATAGTAATATTCGTATCTCCATATACAACCTTCTAGGACAAGAAGTAAAATTACTGACAAATAAATTTGAAGCTGCTGGTTATAGAACAATACGTTGGCATGGAAAAGATAATTTCAATCAAGATGTAAGTGCTGGTATATACTTCCTTTTAATGGAAACAAATAATTTTACTAGTACAAGAAAATTGATTCTATTAAAATAATTTAATAATCATTTATTCTTACTTTTTACACACTTCATTAATTTCTAATATAAGATATGGATAATTCACGCGGCAAAATTCTATGGGTAGATGATGAAATAGATCATCTAAAACCTCATATTCTTTTTTTAGAAGATAAAGGATTTAACATCTCTACAGCTTCAAATGGGGCTGATGCAGTTACATTGATTAAAGAAAATAATTTTCAGTTAATTCTTATGGATCAATTTATGCCTGGGCAAGATGGTATCCAGACTATTCGGCAATTCAGTGAATTACGTCCAAATTTACCAGTAATTATGATTACTAAAAGTGAAGAAGAATGGTTGATGGACGAAGCTATTTCACAAAAAATATCACAATTCCTTATCAAGCCTGTTAGTCCTTCTCAAATTTTTATGGCATGTAAACAAGTTCTCGAAAATTATAAAATTAGAGAGGAAAAAATAACAAGTGGTTACTTAAAAGAGTTTCAAGAAATAGAAGAGTTAATTCGTAGTGACTTAAATGCAGATGACTGGTGGCATATTTATAAACGTTTAAGTAAGTGGCAAATAGATTTTGATGAGCACAAAGATATTGGTTTAGATAATATACTAATGGAACAAATCCATACGTGTAATCGTGAATTTGTAAAGTTTTTTCAGAGTAATTACTCTGAATGGATTAATAATTCTGAACGACCAAATCTATCTGTTGATGTTGTTCCAAAATTTGTAAAACCAAATTTAGAGGAAGATTCTAAAGTATGTCTTATTGTTATCGATGCTTTGAGACATGATCAGTTTTTATCAATTTTGCCTGAGTTAGGGCAGTATTTTAACATAGATATTGATTATCAAATGTCACTATTGCCATCAGCAACCCCTTTTAGTAGAAATGCTATTTTTTCAGGTCTTTTTCCTGATGAATTGTGTGTTAAATATCCGCAACAGTTAGAATTAATGAAAAGTGATGCCTCTAGTTTAAATAAGTATGAATCTCTCTTTCTTGAAGATCAATTAAAAAGGCTTGGTTTAGGTAATAAAAAAGTAATTTATAAAAAAATTAATGTTGCAGATCAAGGAGATCGTTTATTACGCAATATATTAGATTATAAGCAGACGAGTTTATTATCGGTTGTGGTGAATTTTGTTGATATGCTTGCACATAAGAGGGCCGAGTCAGACGTATTAAAAGAAATTGTCCCTAATGAAGCTGGGTATCGTATGGCTATTCGAACTTGGTTTGAAAATTCTTGGTTATATCGGATGATGCGTGAATTAAGTGAGAATGATTTTACGGTAATTATTACAAGCGATCATGGAACAGTACGTGTCCAGCGAGGAGTCCTTGTTGGTGCGGATCGTGAAACTTCTAGTGGTGTTCGATACAAATATGGTCGAAACTTGAATTCTAAGGAAAAAAATGCGTTAATAATTCGTAAACCATCGGATTACAGGCTACCAGAATTAGTACATCAAACTAATTATTTAATTGCTAAGGATGATGTGTTTTTTCTTTATCCTAATCAACAGCATCGGTTTGAGGGTAAACTAAAAGAAAGTTTCCAACATGGAGGTATATCTATGGAAGAAATAATGGTTCCTGTTGTTACGATGAAAGGGAATTAGTGATATCGAAAAAAATTCTTACTAGATCTTCTATTCAAACCAAAGATTTAGCAAAAAATATGGCGAAAGAAATACCCATTGGTACAATTGTTGCCTTAATTGGTGAACTAGGATCGGGTAAAACTACTTTTGCGCAAGGTTTTGCTGAAGGACTTCATATTTTTGAATCAATTGTTTCTCCAACTTTCAAATTAGTGAGCGAGTATGAGGGAGAGAAATGCAAACTAATCCATGTAGATACATATCGTCTTGATAGTATTGAAGATTTTCTAAATATATGTGGTGAAGACATCATTAGAACACCAGGCGCAATTATTTTAATTGAATGGGCAGACAAAATAATTGATATACTACCTCCAGATACTGTACAAATTCATTTTCAAAGAGTTTCAAAAATTGAAAATGAAAGAGAACTAACCATAAATACTTTAAGTGAATGAAAATAATTGCAATAGATACGGCCACTGATGTTTGTGGTATAACATATTTAATTGATGGAGAGATTATTCATACAATTGAAGATAATATTCCAAGACAGCATGCAAAATCACTTCCATTGTTTTATGAAAAGCTATGTTCTGAAACCGAATTAACCTTAAGCAATATTGATGGAATAGCTGTTTCAATTGGCCCGGGTTCTTTTACAGGATTGCGAATAGGATTAAGTTATAGTAAAGGTCTGGCTTTTGGATGTGGTCTTCCGATAATACCTGTTCCTACTTTAACAGCAATAATGAAATCAGGAGGAATAATTAATGGGACTGCGCAAGCAATACTTTATTCTCATCGTGATATTGTATATGCGCAAAGGTTTAAGATTATTAATAATATTCTCAATCCAGATAATGAAATTGCTGCATACCAATGGGAAAAAATCACTCCATTAATAAAAAAATTAGATTTTATAGTTCAAATTGGATGCAATGATTTAATCATTGAAAAGAAAAATATTCAATCGGGTTATACTTCATCATCCATTATTGCTCAATTAGCGAATGAACATTTTGAAGAATGGGTTATTGATAAACCATATAGTTTAGTACCTAATTATATATCACCGTTTAATATTGGAGTTAAAAAGCCTTGATTCGTCCCGCAACAAAAAATGATCTTTCAAAAATCTCTTTAATTGAAAATAGAGTTTTTCGGTTTCCATGGTCTAATGATCAAATAAGGTGGGAGTTAAGATCTCAGCATGTTGTATCAAATTATGTTATGTTATTAGAGGATAATATAATTGGGTATATATTTACTCATAAAATAGATAAAGAAGTTCAAATTCTAAATTTTGCGATAGATACTTCTTATCAACATAAAGGGTATGGTGAAGAATTTTTTTCATATTTTATGGATCAACTCGATGAAGATATTAGTATTATTTTGGAAGTAAGAAAAAGTAACTTCTCAGCCATAAATCTTTATCTAAAGTTTGGTTTCTCAGAACTTGGTATTCGAGAGAAATATTATAGTGATGGTGAAGATGCAATAGTTATGAAAAGGAAGTTTTTAGCTCATGGCATGGTTTAAACGTGAAAAACAAAAGATTGCTCCTGTAGAAAAAAAAGGAGTACCTGATGGTTTATGGGTAAAATGCCCTACCTGTAGTGAGTTCCTTTATAAACCAGAATTAGATAAATCACTATCAGTATGTCGTCATTGTTCACATCATTTTCGTATAGATCCAAAGACATATCATGATTTATTACTTGATAAAGGATCTTCTAAAGAGATATTCACAAATATCCGTTCTAAGGATTTTTTGAATTTTAAAGCAGAAAAAAAATATAAAGATCAACTAGTTACAGCAACAAAGAAGACAGGTCAGAATGATGCCATAAATACATATATTGGAACTATAAATAGTAAAAATGTGATTCTTGGCATAATGAATTTTGCATTTATTGGTGGAAGTATGGGTTCAGTTGTCGGAGAAAAGGTTTCAAGAATGATTGATTATGCTCATGAAAATAAATTACCAATGCTATTAGTGTGTGCTTCTGGTGGTGCACGTATGCAAGAAGGAGCAATATCATTAATGCAGTTAGCAAAAACAAGCGCAAAGCTAGCTCAATTTTCAGATGGGGGTGGATTATATATTCCTATTCTGACTGATCCAACAACAGGAGGTGTAACTGCAAGCTATGGTATGCTTGGAGACCTCATTCTGGCGGAACCAGGCGCTCTTATAGGTTTTGCTGGTCCAAGAGTTATCAAACAAACCATAGGTCAAGATTTACCTGAAGGATTTCAACGAACAGAGTTTTTAAAAGAAAAAGGATTTGTTGATCATATAGTTACTAGGGAAAAAATGAAATTAACTTTATATAATATAATATCGATTTTACATGAAAAATAAAAATCCAAGAATATTGCTGACAAATGATGATGGAATTTATTCCAAAGGAATTTATGCTCTCTGGGAGGCAATGAATGAAATTGGTGATGTTACTGTTCTGGCGCCCAATACGGAAAAAAGCGCAGTAGGGCATGCTGTTACTATTTCAGACCCAATTAGAATAGAGCCATGTTCACGACATGGAAATTTTAAAGGGTATGCTGTAAATGGGACACCTGCTGACTGTGTTAAGATTGCGATTGGATCTTTTTTAGATAAGAAGCCAAATATTGTTATCTCTGGCATTAATGCTGGATCAAATATGGGAACTAATATATTATATTCTGGAACGGTATCTGCAGCTGCGGAAGGAACAATGCTAGGCGTGCCTAGTATTGCCTTTAGTTTGAATACTTTCAATGCAAATAACTATGAATTATCAAAAGAAGTCGCGATAAAAATGACGAAAAGTGTTTTAGATCATGGTTTACCAAAAGGAACATTGTTAAACGTTAATATTCCCAAATGTGAAATTTCTGAATGTAATGGCTATAAAATTACTAGTCAGGGTGATGAATATTTTCTAGATGATCTTGAAAAAAGAGAAGACCCTAGAGGGCGCATATATTATTGGATGAGTGGTAAGATAGTAAATAATGACACGTCTAATGAGCAGGATGGATATGCAATTGCTAATAATTGGGTAAGCGTAACACCAATCCAGTATAAACTGACTGATCATAAATTTATAGATGATTTAAAGAGTTGGAAATTATAAAGTGAGTGATTATAAAAATGGAGGAGTCATTATCCTCGATTTTGGGTCACAATACACAAAGCTTATCGCTAGGAAAATTCGAGAGCTAAATGTCTTCTCTCGTATTTTATCGCATGATTCAACATTGGATGATATTATGGTGTATAAGCCAAATGCAATCATATTATCTGGAGGTCCATCTAGCGTGTATGAGCAAAATGCTCCTGAATATGATGATGAAATACTAAAAGTAGATATACCGATACTTGGTATATGTTATGGGTTACATATCTTAGCACATCATAGTGGGGGTTATGTTAAATCCACCGGTCAAGGAGAATATGGATTTGCTAAAATTTCTATTACTGAAAAGACTGAGTTTTTACAATCAGATTTAAATGGTTCACAAGTTTGGATGTCACATACGGATCAAGTGATAAAAGTACCTGATTCATGGACTGTTATTGCAGAGTCCTCCAATGGAGTTGTAGCTGCGATGGCAAGTAGTGATTTGAGTCGCCTAGCAACGCAGTTTCATCCAGAAGTTTCTCATACAGAATATGGAAAAGAAATGTTAGAAAACTTTTTGTTCAAGATTGCTTCCTGCAATGCTAATTGGACCCCAGATAACTTTATTGATCAACAAGTAAATTTAATTCGTGAAGAGGTTGGAAACAGTAATGTTCTTATTGGAGTTAGTGGAGGAGTAGACTCCTCAGTAGTTGCAGCTATTATGAATAAGGCAATTGGAGATAAAGCAACAGCAGTGCTTATTGATCATGGACTAATGCGAAAAAATGAAGCTTTAGATTGTATTAATGCTTTAAAAGATGGTTTAGGTGTAAATATTCATCTTGAAGATGAATCAGATATTTTTCTCGATAAACTTTCTGGTATTACTGATCCAGAACAAAAACGTAAAATTATTGGAAATCAGTTTATCCATTCTTTTGAATCTATAGCTTCAAGATTTGATAATATGGAATATTTAGCACAAGGAACCTTATATCCTGATGTAATTGAAAGCGGCATAGGCCATGGAAAAGCTTCTCATGTGATAAAAAGTCATCATAATGTAGGGGGATTACCTAAGAATATGAAATTTAAGCTAATTGAACCTTTGCGAGAGTTATTTAAGGATGAAGTTAGAAAGGTGGGAAAAGAATTAGGATTACCTGAAATATTAATTAATCGACACCCATTCCCTGGACCCGGTCTTGGGGTTAGAATTATTGGAGAAATAACATCTGAAAGAGTAGCTATTTTGCAGGAGGCCGATAAAATATACATAGACATGTTAGAAACAGAAGGTTTATATGATGAAATTTGGCAGGCATTTGCAGTCCTTATTCCTGTCCAAACAGTTGGTGTGATGGGGGACCAAAGAACCTACGAAAATTTATTGGGTTTGAGAGCAGTTACAAGTACAGATGGCATGACAGCTGATTGGTATAGAATGCCCCCAGAAGTCTTATCAAAAATATCAAATAATATTGTTAATTCAGTTAAAGGTATAAATCGAGTTACTTATGATATTACTTCTAAGCCGCCTGGTACAATTGAGTGGGAATGAAATGAAAAGAAAAAAGTATATTATTTTTCTAGTTATAGGTGCTGTGGGATATTTTTTTATAGCATTTGTTGCTAATAATCAAGGACTACTGAACCCTTAAACCCATACAGAAAAATACGAAGTTTATATAAACCTTATAAAAATCCTGTTAGATTAACTGTCTTATAATGATTCTATTGAATAAAAATAATACTTCGCATTCAATAATACGTATAATATCAATTTTTGTATTTATAGTCATATTTATATTAAATTTCCAGTGAAGTGAAGTATTTACTTAATAAAATATTTATAATTTCATTCCTTTTTCTCCTTATTAACTGTGGAGCAAAAATATCATATGAAGGAGCAAAAAATGCGAATGGAGATTATCATGGTCAGGGTGTAATAACTTTTCTCAATGGAGAAGTATGGGAAGGGCAATTCAAAAATGGAGAACCATACACAGGAAAAGGGACTTTCATATGGTCCGATAGTTCGCGTTATGAAGGAAAGATAATAGAAGGAGAATATCAAGGTCAAGGCACATATGCTTTTCCTGATGGAAAGAAATGGACTGGTGAATGGAAAGATAATGAGCGTTTCACTGGTCAAGGAATTATCCGTTATGATAGTGGAGAGCAGTGGGAAGGTGAATGGAAAGAAGGTTTAAAAATTAATGGAAAAGGTACAATTATTTATGAAGATGGCTCCAAGTATGTAGGCGCATTTAGAGATAGTACATATAACGGAAGAGGAACATATACATATGCAGATGAAAGTGAATGGACTGGTGAGTGGAAGTCTGGAAAAAATATTAATGGTGAAGGTACAGTAAAGTATGACAATGGAGAAATATGGGAAGGCGAATACAAAGATGGTAAAAGAAATGGACAAGGTACATACACTTATCCTGATCAAAAGGAATATGTTGGACAATATTTCGATGATGAACGTAATGGAGAAGGAACTTTGTCATATCCTGATGGAAAAAAATATATTGGCGAATGGAAAGATGGCACCTATCACGGAGATGGAACTTATACATATGCAGATGCAAGTGAGTATATAGGTCAATTTAGTAATGGGCTTTTTGATGGTGAGGGTTTATTTCTTTATCCAGATTCATCACAATATATTGGAAGTTTCGAAAATGGAAAAAGAAATGGCCAAGGGATATATACTTATTCAGACAGTAGTGCATGGGAAGGCGAATGGAAGGACGACAAACGTTTTACTGGCAATGGAATAATTAAG
>Ga0208411_1001290_pt1 | contig 17304 bp, 21 predicted proteins | sample ETN01SmetaG_4_FD_185793 | JGI IMG/M metagenome (GOLD analysis project Ga0208411, IMG submission 185793) | Marine microbial and viral communities from oxygen minimum zone, Eastern Pacific Ocean - ETNP2014F12-01SV261 (SPAdes) (version 2) | ecosystem: Environmental > Aquatic > Marine > Oceanic ... | reverse complement strand
AATTATGATGACTGGTTCGTCTTTCGTCTTATCTGGATTCTCTATTGTTTCACTATAAAAAATAAGGTTAGTAATAACTCCATCATCTTTGTCCAATGGTTTACTACCATCGAATTCAATCAAATCTGCAACTACGCTTTCTGAGAATTTATTAAGTATAACTGAATCAGTCGCCTTTTGGCTTCCTAATTCTACTTCTAAATTATATTTGCCATTCATTTTAAACAAATCTGAATAGGCTACTGATACTGAACCACGGCCATTATCATCTAACTCAAAAGAACCTGAAAAAGCAGAGATTGAACCTCCTGAATAATCAACTGAACTAGGAGCATTAGTGATTGTGTATTCTCCTTCTTTAGCTAATTTACCAAATGCAGGAGAAGTTGCTAAGATATTGAACGTAAATGTATTATCGTTTGCATCTTTGCCCTCATTAACATCTATTAAAACTGAAATACTACCTGCTCCACTGTAGAAACCAAAATTTGTAAATATAGTTGATGATAAAATAATTAACAATGCTATTCCAACAGCCCCAGCTAATTTCATCTTTGTAGCTATTTCCATATCTAAGGCTGAAGATGACTCGGAATCATCATAATCATCATCCCAGTCTTCACCATCATCCCAATCTTCTTCAGATTGCATAATAACCACTCTGAAACTTACTTCTTAAAGGCTTTCCATACAAAATTAAACTTAATTTATTAAATCTGGAACTGTTTCCTTCTTGCCCGTAATTACACTTAGGATATCATGCTTCAAAACGCCTTTAGCAATCAAAGCCAAGACTTTATTTTTAATTTTTGAAGCTGGCATAGAGCCAACAAACATATGTGTAAAAAATTCTTTTGTTTCTTCATCTAAAGCTGCATACTTAATCAAACTGTTTGGCATAACCATTAGAAGATTCCAAGCTACCTTTAACCATTCTAAATCATCGCCCCATTTGGAGCTCCAAGCTCTATGGTAATGCATCAAATCCTGCTTCTGGAATTTCCCTTCTGAGAATAATACCTCAAGTGATTCTGCAGCTAATCTACCTGAATCTAATGCATAATAAATACCTTCACCAGATAAAGGAGAAACAAATCCTCCAGCATCTCCCACAACCATCATTCTATCTCCAACTGTACAACGCATCCCCATACCTACTGGAATATTAGCTCCAGAAATCATCTTTCTTTCAACCTCTATATCCTTTGGGAACCAACCCTGTTCCTTCAGGGTTTCTACATAATCAAGCAAATATTTTCTCTCACTCCACCCTTTCTTCTCTCTTTTCAATTTTTTAATTATATTCCTTGGGCAGCCTATACCTATATTGAGAACCGTATCTTTTGAAAATGACCACCCATAACCATCCAACCCATCATATTTGATATGAGCCATAGAAATTCTTTCTTTACCATATACGCGATCCATAAATTCTCGGCCTACTTCTACTTCAAAATAAAGTGCCATTGCGATATCTTCATCTCGCCAATTCATAGGCATGTTTTCAATATCTCTAATTCTTTTTGAAACTAAATCATAAGAACCTCCAGCACCTATAATCACCTCTCCACTAATTTCTTCACCGTTACGCAGTTTAACAACTACCTTTTCTTCAGAAACTACAAAATCTTTAACTGCTATTCCTTCAATTAAAGTAGCTCCCTCTGCCACAGCGTATTCTACTAACTTATTATCAAATTGAAATCTGCGAATATTGTAAAAAAAAGGCTTCTCACTCACATAATCTACAGGTAAGAATTCGGGTCCATACACTATTCCTCTCAAACATTTTGATTCTAGAAAATCATCCCAATTAGATATTATATGCTCAAATTCTTCGATATGTACACAAAGACCTCCCCCACAAGCTTTCTCTCGAGGAAATTTAGCTCTATCAACTAGAGCCACACTTTTACCCTGTTTAGCCAAATAATATGCTGCTGTAGCTCCTGAAGGGCCTGCCCCTGCAACTACAACATCGTAATGTTTCAAACTTGACCTTGCTTCCTGAAACGAGTGACATAGCCAGTAATTCTATTTCTCATAGTTAAACTTTCTACATCGGTTAGCTCTTCAACAACTGATTTATTGTGGTCAAAATCTTCATTAAATCTATCTGAATAATTTCTCACTAATTCAATAGCAACACGTTTGATGTAAGTTGGTCTTACTCTACCCATATAGTTCGCTTCAATTTTAGGGCCTATTTATAATCTATTATTATAGAGAACTCACAAAACCGACACAAAACAATTATATCAATGCTCTATGGAAGGTTGTGCTTAACGAAGCTTCAAGACTCCCAGGATTGACGGTTTATACCCGTAAAGGAATGAGATTAGGTTTAGTTCACGATGTACTTTTAGATACTACACAAAGAATTGTTTCAGCCTTACTTATTACTGGAACAACACCTGATTTGGTAAAAGATGGAGCTAATGTAATCATTCCATACAGATGGGTACAAGATTTAGATGATGTTGTAATCCTAAGATATTTCCCAGACAAAATTGATTTCACTGAGAATTCTGAAAAAACTGATTTTGAATTTGATGATGATGGCTTTTATGATGATTAAAAAAGCATTATTTTTTTATGTACCTAAATAAAACGAATTTAGTGAAGCCCCGTAGTGTAGTGGTCCATCATTTGAGACTCTGGATCTTGAGACCCAGGTTCGAATCCTGGCGGGGCTACCACTAATTATACCCTCACATATGATTGATGTGGATATTTGGACAATCATATTTGCAGTTCTGCTACTTATTGCCATATTTTGCGGTTGGCTAGTATGGGTTTCAAGATTTGTATGGGAAAGTAAGGATTTAGCTGTAAAATATGCTGCTATTGCTGGAGCTGCTACATTAGGTGTTATGATTATAGGGATAGAAAAATTATGAAAGAAAACCTACTTTCATATAAGCCAAAACAAATAAAGAATGATGAGGTAAAGTGTGTTTATGAGGATAATAAAATAGTTATTATTTATCCTAAAAAATTCGGAAGAATAGAAAAATGGGTCAAAAATAAAATAGGCGGCACTGAGGAAATAAGAAGACCTCTAGACCGATTCACAACATTTATCTGGGAAAAATGTGATGGCGTGAATAATATTGCACAAATAATTAGTAAATTTGATGGAAAATTTGGAGAAGAAGTAGCTCCTGCCGATGTAAGAGTTCAAAAATTCATTAAACAACTTTTAGAATTAAATTTAATTAGCTTAAATCCTTAACATTATTATTATATTATGGCTTACAAGACCGAATGTACTAATGTCTGAGATAACGTTTGACTGGGAATCGGGAATAGACGAAGTTTGCTCTAAATTAAAGAATAAAAAATTAATTGGAGTTCAGATACCAGACGGGCTAAAAGTAAAATCTCACACTATTACTAAAAAAATTAAAGAATTAACTGGTGCAAATGTAATCCTGTGGGGAGAACCAACGTATGGTGCATGTGATTTAGCTGATAGACCCTTAGAAGAGGTTGGAGCTGATGCACTTATTCATCTAGGGCATATGCCAATGCCATATCATTCTGATTTTTATGCAATTCCTACTTATTTTGTACCTGTAAAACATACGGGTAAACTTAATATTGGTGAAAAAAGTATAGAAGAAATACAAGAAATGTTACCAAATAAAATTGGAATTGTAACTACTGCACAACATTTACACATGATAGAGGAGGCTACTGAAAAATTAGAAAACGTTGGCTTTGATGCAAGTGTCACTAGGGGAGGGCAAAGATTGGCTGCTGCTGGCCAATTATTAGGCTGTAATTCTTCATCTGCAAGAAGATTAAAAGTTGACGGATATTTGTACATAGGAACTGGATTGTTTCATCCATTAACTGTAGCTTTGTCTACTGGAAAAAGAGTAGCATGTATTGATCCGCATAATGGAAAAGTAAGTGAAGCTGATCCTAAACCATTCTTAAAACAAAGATATGCAGCTATTTCTGTTGCAAAAGACGCTAAAAGATGGGCTGTCCTTTTCTCAAATCAAATTGGACAAAAAAGAATTGAGCTTGCTGAGAAAATGGCTAAATCATTAGAAGATGCTGGAAAAGAAGTCATAATGGTTGGAAGCATACACCAATCTCATGAACAATTATTAGGCATGGGTATTGATGCTGCAGTAATTACTGCATGTCCTAGATTAGCAATAGAAGATGGACCTACTTGGCCTATGCCACTTCTCACTGTCCCTGAGGCTCAAATTGTACTTGGAAGAATAAAACCAGACCCATATCCCTTTGATGAATTTGCATAAGGCTTAATATCTTAAACTTGCTCGGATTTGAGAATTATCGTGGCTAACTTAGAAATTGAAAATGTCATTGTCGCATCCCACTTAGGAAAGGATATTGAATTAATTAAATTAGCAACGGAATTACCTAATGCAAGATACTCTAGCTCAGGTAACCCTTCTGTAATAATTGAATTAGACCGAACTAATCCAAAATTTATTGGACACAAACGCTTGAAAGCTGCAGGGGTTTTATTTGGTAATGGAAAAGTACTGGTTACGGGTATTTCTTCACTACATGAGGGTAAAGAAATTGTTTCTAAATTAAAAAATTTAATTAGAAATATTGACCCTAAAATAAGTACAAAGAGAGCTACGAAAATTGAAAACATGGTAACTAAAATGAATTTTAAGAAAAAAATGAATTTACAGACCATCTCAAATGCGATTCCTGGCTCTGAATATGATCCATTAAGATTTGAAGGCCTAATTATACGTGTAGATAATCCATTAGCTAGCTTTATTCTCTTTGAATCTGGAATTGCAATTATAACTGACATAGTAAGTGAAGCGAAAGCAAAAAAAGCTTTCAAAGAATTAAGCAACCTTGTTGAAGCTATTATTTTATCGTGACCGAAGAAAAACTTTCGAAGATTACTAATGCTTTGCTAGAATCTGTAAAAAAAGATTGCACCCGTGATATCTCTATTTCTTTTTCAGGTGGTATTGATTCTACTCTTGTTGCTTTTTTAGCAAAAAAATATACCAATGTTGAACTTATTGCAGTAGGTATAAAGGACTCGCATGATATAGAGGCTGCAAAATCTGCTGCTGGACTTATCGATTTGAATTTAAATGTAAAAGAAATAAATGAAGATGAACTTTTGTCTGAAGCTTTAATTTTACAAAAAAAACTTAACTTAACACAATTTGAAGTTGAATTCATGCTACCCTTCTGGATAGCTGCTAAAAATGCTCAGAATCCCATATTAATGTGTGGTCAAGGTGCTGATGAAGTATTTGGTGGATATGCTCGTTTTCGTGAATCTAAGAATATCCCTAATTTAAGTAAAGAAACTGAATCGTTATTGGAAATAATTCCAAAAAGGGAAAAGATAATTGCAGAAATATTTGGAGTTGAACTTTCATGCCCTTACTTAGCGAATAAAGTAATAGAAGTATCGAAATTATATTCTCAGGAAGAGCATATTGGCACGCTGGGTAAAGAAAAACTGAGAGAAGCTGCCATAAGACTAGGCCTACCTGAAAAAATAGCTAATAGAAAAAAGAAAGCTGCACAATACGGTAGTGGAAGTCAAAAAATTTTGAAAAAGAAAATTAAATGTGAAGTAAAGTTTGATTTAGAATTCGAAACAGGGAAAATTGCTGAAGCAATAAAGAAAGCAACCGATCCTGAGAATGAAGGATGGATTGAAAGCCGTGTTGAAGGCAATATTATGAAAGCTAAAGTCAAAGCTGCGAATATAGGCAGTTTGAGAGAAGCAGCTGAAGATTTTATGTCTTGTGTTTCTGTAGCTGAAAATATTTTGAAAAAGTAATAAAAGGCAACTCTATTGCTAATAAATGAGTCAAACATTTGCGCAAATGCTTGAAAGAGTGGATGAATTCCACAAAAAACATGATTTTGCTAGCGAAGAAAATAATGGTCATGATATGTCTTATCGAATACTTCTAACCATAGAAGAATTAGGTGAATTGGCTGAATGTTTTACAAAAGGAAAATCTGAAAATGAAAAAGCTGAAGAACTTGCTGACATCCTAATTTTAATTTTTGGCCATGCAATAGCTATGGATGTAAATCTTGAAGAAGCTTTTAATAAAAAAATGGAAATCATAATGAAAAGGCCAGCGATTAAGGGTGATTTTGGAATAAGAGTAACTGAATATACAAACGAAAATTCGGCAAATCCCTAAATATTGCGCCCTTTAGTGAAGAATGTGTCACTACCAAAAGATAACAAAGATTCAATACCTGAACCTACAAAAGGCTTAGAAGGTATTGTAGCTGCAGATACTACTCTAAGTTCTGTAAACGGTGAAAAAGGGATTTTAAGATACTGTGGATATAACATCGATGATCTATCACTCAATACTACATTTGAAGAAATAATTTGTTTGCTTTATGATATAGAATTGCCAAACGAAGAACGTTTGAAAGATATGACCTCAAGAATTGGAAAAGCAAGAGTATTACCTGATGAAATTAAAAGAATGATTGTTGAATTAGAAGGTAAAACCTCTCCAATGAGTACGCTACGAACTGTAGTCTCGGCACTAGGTCATTATGAAAAAAATGTGCCCCTCAATGATTTACCTCCTAAAGCATTGAGATTAGTCGGGCAAATAGCTACTGCAGTGGCTATGATTGACAGATTAAGAAAAAAATTACCTGTTATTGATGCCGATCCAACAAAAGGTCACGCTGAGGATTTTCTCAGAATGCTAACAGGAAATGAGCCATCTAAAACGGAGATTCAGGCTTTAGATTTGTATCTTATATTACTAGCAGACCATGGATTCAATGCGTCAACATTTTCTGCAAGAGTCACTGCAGGAACACTCGCAAACTTACATTCAGCCATAACCTCTGCAGTTGGAACCTTAAGCGGCCCTTTGCACGGTGGAGCAAATGAAAAAGCTATGGATATGATAATTGAGGTAGGGAGGGTAGATAAAGCCTCAGAATATATTGAAAATGCACTCAATACAAAACAAAAGATAATGGGTTTTGGGCACAGAGTTTACAAAGTTGATGATGCAAGAAAGCCGCACTTGAAGGATATGGCCAGGAAATTATGGGAAGAAAGAGGAGACATGGAATTATTCAATGTTTCTGAAGAAATTGAAAAACAAGTAAAAAATAGGAAAAATATCATAACTAACGTAGATTTCTATTCTGCACCTCTACTTTATGGATTGAATATCCCTACCGATTTATTCACGCCTCTTTTTGCAATGTCTCGTGTTGCAGGATGGACTGCACATGTTCTTGAGCAATACCGAAATAATCGTTTAATTCGACCACGTGCAAGATACATAGGCCCAATTGATAGAACATTTAAACCAATTGAACAAAGATAAACATTAAAAGTATATACTTTACAATGTATTGATGACTTCTATTAGCGAAGCTAGAAATGCGCTCAAAAATGGAAGTGTTATTATTTATCCTACAGATACTGTTTGGGGAATAGGATGTGATCCTTTTAATCAAAAGTCCGTAGATAATTTACTTAAGATTAAATGTAAAAAAAAAGAAGGATTAAGTATTTTAATAAATGATAAAAAATTAATTTCTGAATATTGTGTAACAACTGTAAAAAAAAATAACATAATTAAGAAATTATTTCCTGGCCCTGTAACTGTAATTTTGAAATCAAAGGTTGATTTTGCTAAAGGAGTTACAAGAAACGGAAATATAGCTATACGAATTCCAAATAATAAGACCTCAATTTCTCTTGCTAAAGAAAACCCAATAATTACTACAAGTGCAAATGTACATGGTATGGATGTTGTAAAAAACATAGATGAAGCAAAAGAGGTCTTCGGTAATTCCTGTATCTACTTGACTGGGGAGAAACCAGTAGGGATTGAATCCACAATAATAGATTTAACAGGAAACACTCCTAAAATAGTCCGCATCGGTGCTTTATACGGCAGCACATTAGAGGATATAATTGGGCATTGAAGAATTGGAAAATTGGAAAAAAGCTGGAAAACTAGCTCATGATGCATTACACTTTGGTAAAGAATTGATTAAAGAAGATCGATCAATGCTAAATGCAACTGAAAAAATAGAAAAATATGTTTCTGATAATGGGGGGAAATTAGCATTTCCTACTAATCTTGCTATAAATAATGTGGGTGCTCATTGGACTCCATCAAGCAAAACAACTGATAAATTCAAAAAAGGGGACTTGGTAAAATTGGATGTCGGCGTTCATATTGACGGATATATTGGAGACAACGCATTAACTGTAGAAATTGGAACTGATAAGTATACAAAAATGATCGATACCTCCAGAGAAGCTCTCAACGCAGCAATAGAAGTAGCTGGACCTGGAATTAATGTAGGTATGATTGGATATGCAGTACAAACTACAATAGAAAATAGAGGATACAAACCTATTGCTAATTTAACAGGGCATGGAATTAAAAGATATAATTTGCATAGTGGAATTTCCATTCCTAATGTAAAAGAAAATGGTGGTTCAACTCTGAAAGCTGGTGACATCATCGCAATTGAGCCTTTCGTTACAAATGGTGCCGGACGTGTTGGTGGAAAACGTAACTCTAATATTTACCATGTAAGGCAAATACGCAATATTAGAGATGAAAAAGCTGCCAAAATGATTGATGAAATACAGCGTAGATACAAGGGATTACCTTTTGCTGAAAGATGGTTACATCAAATTCAAGAAGTAGACGCAACCAGTAGTTTGACTAAATTGATGCGTGCTGGAATTATTTCATATTATCCTGTTTTAGATGAACTTGGAAGTGGAATGGTAGCGCAATCTGAACACACTGTTTTGATAACAAATTCAGGTTCTGAGGTTCTTACAACTTGAACGATTCTGAAGCTTTCAGTCGATTAGAAGGTGTAATGAAATCACCAATGCTACAATTGAATATATTGGCTGCAATCACTGGGGCAAGCGCGGCAATTCTTACTTGGATTTTTATATATATGACTGGAATTATACAAAATCTGTTTTATGGAGATTCATTAGTCCACAACAATATTCTCAATTCAGATAGGCCATGGCTCATAATTTTTATTCCTGCCCTTGGAGGACTTCTTGCGGGATTTATAATTGAATATTGGTCAAAGGAAGCTAAAGGTGTAGGTGTACCGCTTATTATGGAATCTGTAGCCTTCAAGCAGGCTAGGTTGAGTGCAAAACAGGGAATAGCAAAATGCATTGCAGCTATTGCTAGTGTTGGAACTGGAATGTCGTTAGGACGGGTCGGACCAATGGTAGTTGTATCATCAACTTTGGCCTCAGAGATAGGCCAAAGAACTGGAAAAACAGTTGATGAAACAAGAACAATTGTAGGCTGTGGAGCTGCAGCGGCAATTACTACTGCATTCAATGCACCTCTTGGAGGTGTATTATTCGCTATAGAACTTATTTTAGCTGAATTAAAAACCAAATCATTCATCCCTATAGTGGTAGCTGCAGTAATTGCCACAACTGTTGGCAGAAGTTTAACTGGTGACGTAGCTGCATTCGATAGTATTCCACAATATAAATTAGGTTCAGCTATTGAATATCCTTTTTACATTATTCTTGGAATATTAACTGGATTAGCTGCATCGATATTCATAAAATCCTTGAACTTTGTTGAAATTGAATTTGAAAGATTAAAAGCAATACCTATACCTCTAAAAACTTGTCTTGGAGGACTTTTTGTAGGTGCTATCGCACTTTCCTTTCCTCATATTCTAGGAAATGGATTCGATGTTACTTCTGATTTAATATCCCTAGACAGCAATGAAGAAGGAAACATAATCATTGGAGAAAATCTAACAAATGACGAAAATAGTGATTCTGTAATTGATGATCTCCTTATTTTTATATTTTCTATAATGGCTTTAAAGATAATAGCCACATCAGTCTCAATAGGTTCTGGAGGATCTGGAGGTATTTTCACTCCTAGTTTGTTTATTGGAGCATCAATTGGAGCTGGAATGGGATTATTTATGAACGATTTGGGTATTATTACACATCCTGGTGCGTTTGCACTTGTTGGAATGGCTGCCTTTGTTGCGTCAACAACACGAGCAACATTAACGGCAATTGTTTTACTCTTTGAAATGACAGCCACATATGAGATTATTTTGCCACTAATGCTTTCCTGTGTAGTCGCAGATGCAACCTGTTATGTTGTTTCAAAGGAATCTGCATACACTTCAAAATTAGCTAGAATGGGAATTAACATTGACTTGGGAGCTGAACAAGATCTTATGAGAATGATCACCGTTAAAGAAGCGATGAGTTATGAAGTAATAACTATTACTCCTGATAAACCTCTTGAGTTAGCACTTCAGATTATAGAAGATACTGGCCATATGAGTTTGCCTGTTGTAGATGAAAAAGGCCATCTTTATGGAATCATAACTTGGACTGATTTACATGATGCTGCAATTAAGCATGAAAGACATCTTACAATCAATGATTATTGTGTAACTGATTTAATCACTGTTAATCCTAGAGACACTCTATCTGAAGCATTAGACTGTCTAGGTTCTAGAGAGATTAGTCATCTACCTGTAGTAGATATCTCCAATGAGAAAAAATTAATAGGAATTATTACAAAAGGAGATATAATTAAGGCATATAATCGTCAGAGATTAACCCGTAAAAAGATGAGTAGGGATGAGAAATAGAGCAGAAACAAGCTTTTAATGAGAAGTTTAGATACAATAAAATGTCGTCTAACAAAGATGAGGCTGAAATTAGACTTGGAGACGCTGATAATGGTGTAAAAGCCAAAAGCTCACCTTCTTTAACAAGCCTTTTTGAAAAGTTAGTCGGAATATTAAAAAAATATTGGTGAAATCATGGCCTGGTTTGGTGGAAAAAAGAAAAAAACAAAAAAGAACCCGCCTGTACTCGAACCTGTAGGAAGTCCTGCAGCACAAGCGGTTCCAGCAGTTCAAGCTGCACCTGCAGTTCAAGCTGCACCTGCAGTTCAAGCTGCACCTGCAGTTCAAGCTGCACCTGCAGTTCAAGCAGTTCAACCTATAGTGGAAGTAGCCCCTGTAGGCGTTGTAGCTGATACTAATATTTCTGTAAGTACTGATACAAACCAAAATAAATCTAGTACTGAATGGGCTAAAAAAAGTAACAAACCATTATTTGACATTCACAAAAAACTTGATTATATGATGGACTCAAAAGGGAAAAGTTTAGAAGATAGATACAATGAAAGATTTGGAGATAAACTTCCCGAATCTGTAGCTGCTGATTCAGCAAGAAAAGAATATAATGAAAAGAAAGCTACACAAAAAGATAAACCAAAAATAGTTTTCAAACAGAAATCACAGTTAAAACTAACTCCAAAGAAAGAAACTAAGAAAGAAGTAAAAACCACGAAAAAAGAAACTAAGGATACAGATTCTCCAAAAACAACAAAGATGTTAACCAAAACAGGTAGTGCTGCCGGTGCAGTCAAATCAAGTCTTGGTAGAGGTGCTGGAGCAGTTAAATCTGGATTTGGTAGAGGTGCTGGAGCAGTTAAATCTGGATTTGGTAGAGGTGCTGGAGCGGTTAAATCTGGATTTGGAAGAGGAACTTCAGCCATCAAAGGACTTTTTAATAGAAATAAAGTTGAATCGGCATCAGACAAAAAAGAATCAGATAGTAAAAATTACAAAAAAATGAAAGTCGCAGAGCTAAAAACTGAACTTAAGGGAAAAGGACTATCGACTGCAGGTAAAAAAGCAGATTTAATAAAAAGATTAGAAAGCTAAATCTCTAATCATATAATTCAAGAAATTCCCCACATAAGGGACAAGCCTTCCATTCCTTTTTGACGGGTTCATTACAGTTTCCACAATATTCTTGATCTTCCTCAGCTGAATCAATTCTACCTTGGAACTCTGGGAAATTTTGATTAGCAAGGGGCATCTTTTCATCCATATTACTTAGCTTTTCTTCATACCCTTCCTCTAATTCATCCAATTTATTTGGCGATGTGTTACTAACTAATTCTTCAAGAAGTTCATGCTCATTTTCAATAATTTCTTTTGTAACCTGTCTAGTGGTTCCATCAACCTGCTCTTTTTCTTCAATTTCCTCAAGGGGAAATAATTTTGGTAATATTTTAAATTTTTTCGAAACTTTCTTTCCTCTTTTAGTTCCACTGATTAAATCATACAAGAGAAACAAAAAAGTTGCCAATACTATAGGAATAGATGTTTCAATTGGAGAATCGAAAGGAATGCCCTTTAGAATATCTTTTCCAATATATTTATGAGGAAACAATAAAGCAATAAAAATCCATTTAAAAATCCAAAGTAAAAATGATTTGTTCTTATTAGTTATAATTAACATTAAAGAACATAAACATGAAGATGAAAATATGGCGAAAAGAATTAAACCGCTATCCAAAATATTTTCAATCTCAGTTATGATTTCGTACAAGTCAATACAATATATTGGTAAATAAAAAAACTACCTATGAGTGATTATACTCACTATATCTCCATCCTTAACTTTATGATTTAATCCTACTGTCTGCCCGGGAAATTTTGCAGAAGGCCCCCATATCTGAGAGTATCTAAATTTCCTGACAAAATCTCGATGTAATCGTTGACAAATCTCTTTGATTGTTGTACCTTTCCTAACAACCATAGGTTCTTCTAAATCTGCTTTTTCTCCTTGAGGTTTCATAAAAATAGATATAAATTCTAATGATGAATAAATTTGTTCCTTTAGTTTTTCAACGCCTAATCCAGAGGGGGCGGCAACTTCAAGGGTTTTTACGGTTCCACAAAGTTTCTTTATTTTTTTAATATCTGAAGAATTGACCATGTCAACTTTACTTATAACATTAAATGATGGTGTGTACACCCTAGTGCCTGAAAGAATATCTACAATATCATCTATTACTACTTTTTCCCTAAAAACTACTTGAGCATTAACTATACCATATTCTCGAACTATACTCTTGACAGCTTCATCCTCTAACTCCTGTTCAACTGTGGAAATAACTTCAATTCCTCCAATGCCTGTTTTTGATATACTTCCGTTTGGAGGACGACTGTTCAAACGAACACCTGAATCGGTTAATTCTTTCAAAATGACGTGAGGTGCTGGCTCTAGTGCATCAATTACATGAATTATTAGATCCGCAGAACGAATAACTGACAATACTTCCTTACCTCGTCCTGCCCCTCTAGCTGCACCCTCAATTAGTCCTGGCAAATCAAGAATTTGTATATTAGCATCTTTGTACTTTAAAACGCCTGGAACAACATCTAAAGTTGTAAAAGCATATGATCCTGTTTCACTCTCTGCATCAGTTAAACAATTCAAAAGTGTAGATTTGCCTACACTTGGTAATCCTACTAGTGCAACTGTTGCATCTCCTGCCTTACGGACGCCATATCCACTACCTTTAGGCCCTGATGAACTAGTAACTACTTCTTCACGTAGTTGTGCTAATTTTGCTTTAAGCTTGCCTACATGATGCTGTGTCGCCTTGTTATACTTAGTATTAGCAATTTCTTCCTCAATTTCAGCTATCTTATCAGCAAGTGACACAAATGTTGACAATTAGGGGGGATTAAACGCATTGAGTTGAGAAAACTATAAAATTAAGCTACTAATGAAAAGTTATGGCATATCCACCAAACAGCAACGATTTGACTGATGCAAAAACCACAATTGTGAATATTTTGAAAATGGAAGGGTACAAATTAGACTCGGGAAGTTTGTTCTTAGCATTCAAAGATGCTGGTGGAGAAATGCCCCAATTTGCACCATCTCTTGAAGAATTACAGGAAGAAAATATCATAAAATCAGATAGTGAAGGAAACATAATGACTGTTGAAGATTATGAAAGAGAAAAGTCTCAGAATCAAGATGACGAAGAAACAGGTGAAGAAAATGCTGAGGATAAAGAAGAATCTGATTTAATTGATGAAGTAATTGAGGATAGTGTAGAAGAAAAAACCAGTGATAATAGCGAAATGCAAAAAATGCTGAAGAAAAAAGAAGAAACTGATGCATGGATTATTGAAAATGCAAAAAATGGCTCAAAAACAAATGGAAAATTAAGCTTGGAACTTGCTGATGTGAAAAAAAGAGTTGAAAAGCTTGAAAGCATTATAGAAAAAATAAATGAGGCCTTAAAATAAATTGGTAGTTAAAGAAAAAAGAGGAAGAAAAAGATATATTCTTTTTGAACATACTAAAAAAGTTGAGCTGAATCACATTAAGGCCTTCTTAAAGCAAAACTCGGAATTAATTAATGGTAAAATTCGCTGGAGAATTATAAATTTTGAAAATGAAAAAAGTATTATTCTAATAGATCATACAAAATCAATTATCACAAGGGAATTAATAGAAGAAAATAGTGGGAAATTAGGAATCAAACCTGTTAAAACTAGTGGAACTTTGAAAGCACTCCAGAAATAGAGCAAACATTATTACGGCTTTAGAAATAGGTTATTAATGGATAATGAAGAGTCTAATGAATGGGAGGAAACTGAATACGAATCTTTAGACTGGGGAGATTCTGAAAATGAACAAGAAACAAGTATTGTTTCTTTATATCCTTCGACTAATAAACCAAATATTGCTGCATTATTGCTTATTATTGCAGGATTTGTTTTGCTAGGTACAGCTACAACCATGAATGGGATTCTCAATGATGGTGAAAAAATTCAGGGAGTTACTGTAAAATATAATGAAGTTATGCAGGAAATGGGACTAGAAATTGAAGAAGAGGGAGAAATTGATGAATCCTTTGTTAGCAATGTTATAGAAGTTGGAATGATTTGGGAACTTGTTTGCGCCATTCTTTCATTTGTTGGAGGTGCTCTTTTGGTGATGAGACAAAATTACAATCTTGTTTTGGTTGGTTGTGCTGCAGCTATTGTTGGATTAGGTGGGCTGCTACTTTCTACACTATGTGGTGCTTCTGCTCTTTATTTTACTTTCCAAAGTAAACCTGAATTTGGAATTAGTGAGCAAGATGAGAGCTGGTAAGGTTGTTAAGTCAATTATTAAATTATCTTAATATTAAAGAATTATATCCACCTCAAAAAGAGGCTATGGAAGTAATAGAAAGAAATGAATCTTTGTTAATGTCTGTTCCTACTGCAGCAGGAAAAACTGTTGTAGCATATAATGCCTTGATGAAAGCAGTCAAGGAAGGTAAGAAAGGTATTTTCTTGGTTCCCTTGAGAGCACTAGCATGGGAAAAAGTTACTGAATTAAGAGATATTTGTAAAAATATTCTTAATGGTGCAAAGATAGGAGTTTCAGTAGGAGATTTTGATAAAGTAAGAGGACTATCAAAATATGATATTATTGTGGCTACTTCTGAAAGAGCTGATTCACTTATCAGACATAATCCTTCATGGTTAACTGAAGTAGGGTGTTTAGTTTCTGATGAAATACACTTAATCAATGATTCGAATAGAGGACCTACATTGGAAGTTACACTTTCCAAATTTAGAGAAATTAATCCTGATATACAAATTATAGGATTATCTGCAACCGTTTCAAACTCAAAAGAAGTTGCAAAATGGTTAGAAGCTACTTTAGTTGAAAGTGATTTTAGACCTGTTCCTCTAAAAAAAGGAATCTGTATTGCTAACGAAATTGTGTGGGATGAATCTGAATTTAAAAGAATAGATATTGATGGGACTGAGGGGATTGCCTTAGATAATCTACCGGACCAATGCTTAGTTTTTGTTAATACCAGAAGATCTGCAGAAGCTCAAGCAAAAAGACTTGGAATGCTAATTGGTAAAAGACTTACAAGTGAAGAGACTGAAGCATTAAAAACATACACTAATGAATTGAAAAGCGGTGCTGATGAAGTTACATCTGTAGACGCAAATCTTACAAAATTAATTGAGAGAGGTGTAGCATATCACCATGCTGGTCTGACAAACAGACAAAGGCAACTTATTGAAAAGGGATTTAGGGAAAAAAGAATTAAGGCATTATGTGCAACTCCTACTCTTGCTGCAGGTGTAAATTTACCTGCGAAGAGAGTTATTATTAGAGATTTAACTCGCTGGGACTCTAGTTTTCAGTCTAATCAACCTTTACCTGTTTTGGAAATTCAGCAAATGCTTGGTAGAGCAGGAAGACCTGGTTTTGATGTAGATGGAGAAGGTGTTTTAATTGCGAAAAATAAGGACCATAAAGCTCAGATTATAGAAACCTATTTTGAAGGAGAAACTGAACCTGTTCTTTCAAGGTTAGGCAGTGAACCTGCGTTAAGAACTCATTTACTTTCTTTAATTGCCTCTGGAACAATTAGCACAACTGAGGAAATGCATTCTTTCCTAAAAAAGACCTTATTTGGAGCTCAAGGGGAATTATGGAGAACTCAACATAGAATCAACAAAGTACTAGATTTTCTAGATAAGGAAGATTTGATTGAAATTGAGGGAAAAGTAGATGGAGAGTTTATTCCGGCTAATGCTCCACTTCAAGAAAAACTAAAAGCAACTGCATTCGGTAAAAAAGTTTCTCAACTATACATTGACCCTCTATCTGGTGTTATAATTAGAAGAGCTCTTGAATCTGAAGTACCTGCAAATCCTTTGGGTTTGCTTCACACTATTGCAAGAACTCCAGACATTTATTCACTGTATGTAAGAAAAAACGAAATGGAAACATACCTTACACATTTAATGCAAATGGAGGCTGATCTGATGCTACCGCCACCTGTAGAACATACTGAATTAGAATTTTATCTTTGGGATCTCAAAACTGCTCTTTTATTGATGGATTGGGTAGAAGAAACACCCGAAGAACATCTCATGAAAAGATATTCTACCACACCTGGAGATATCCGGGCAAAAGTGGAAACTGCTGGATGGATTCTTTATTCAATGTCTGAATTGTCCGAACTATTATCGCCTAATACTACCAAAATGGTTGCTGAATTAGAAATCAGAATAGCTAATGGAGTTAGGAAGGAATTATTACCTCTTCTCGAGATTGATTCAATTGGAAGAGTTAGGGCAAGGTCGCTGTTTAACGCAGGTTTTACAAGTCAAAGTTCGATACGTGAAGCAAAACCCTCTGAACTAAGCGAAATACCTGGCATAGGAAGTAAATTAGCTGAAAAATTAGCTGGAAAAAAAGATCCTGAACAGATGCGCTTTGAGTTAGCCTAATTAACAGCTCTCTGGTGGTACAATAGATGGTAAGGTTTGTTAGAGATCAACCAGACGCATACATTTACAGTAGTTTTGGAACTCGGATTTTCATTGCTGGCCTCCTTCTTGCTTTATTGTATGTTGGTCAAGGAATTTTAGTTTACACAA
>Ga0208411_1001287_pt1 | contig 17320 bp, 15 predicted proteins | sample ETN01SmetaG_4_FD_185793 | JGI IMG/M metagenome (GOLD analysis project Ga0208411, IMG submission 185793) | Marine microbial and viral communities from oxygen minimum zone, Eastern Pacific Ocean - ETNP2014F12-01SV261 (SPAdes) (version 2) | ecosystem: Environmental > Aquatic > Marine > Oceanic ... | reverse complement strand
AAGGCGGCACCCAGATTCGAACTGGGGATAAAGGATTTGCAATCCTCTGCCTTACCACTTGGCCATGCCGCCGCCTGGGAGCCTGCACCCCCTTCAGCGGATCGTATCAGCCACGCTGCAGACTCTCTGCTGGTAATCAGCAACGGCCATGGCGAGGATCTGATCGCAATCCGAGTGCTGGAGGCCCTACATAGCAAATGTCCGAATCTGCTCCTTGCAATTCTCCCCCTAGTAGGAGAAGGAAAAGCCTTTGATCCTGCAGTAACGGCAGGATGGCTAAAGCGACTGGGGCCTGCAGCACCTTTGCCCAGTGGTGGCTTTAGCAATCAAAGCTTCCGAGGCCTAATTGCTGATCTTGCCGCCGGACTAACCCTGCTCAGCTGGCAACAATGGAAATGTGTTCGCCGCGCAGCCAAAGACGGGCAAGCCATTTTGGCAGTGGGAGATCTATTCCCCCTACTGCTGGCATGGAGTAGTGGCAGTAATTATGGATTCATCGGCACACCGAAGAGTGATTACACCTGGCGGAGTGGACCAGGTCAGGCCTACAGCGATCACTACCACCGCCTCAAAGGCAGTGAATGGGACCCCTGGGAATGGGCCCTAATGCAATCTTCGCGATGCCGAATGGTTGCCGTGCGCGATCATCTGACCGCAAGGGGTCTACGACGCCATGGGGTGTCCGCCCAAGCACCTGGGAACCCAATGATGGATGGATTCAAGAGCGAAGCCGTTCCCGCTTCCCTTAAGCGTTGCCGTCGCCTGCTATTGCTTTGCGGCAGTCGAATGCCCGAAGCCGGAGCAAATTTCAAAAGGCTCCTTGACGCTTTGGATCATCTCAATAGTCAATTACCCCTAGCGATCCTTGTAGCCCTTGGCTCTAAACCCACCCTGAGCCAACTCGAAGCTTTACTAAAAACTGATGGCTACCGACCATCAATTCCCCCAGTCGACAGCCTGGGAGCACAGGGCTGCTGGGTAAAAGGTGCACATCTTGTGTTACTTGGCCCTGGTCAATTCAGCCGCTGGGCCTCCTGGGCTGAAGTGGGCCTTGCTACCGCTGGTACTGCAACAGAGCAACTTGTAGGCCTCGGAGTCCCGGCCTTATCTATGCCCGGGCCAGGCCCACAATTCAAACGAGGATTCGCCATTAGGCAAAGTCGCCTATTAGGAGGAGCCGTAGTGCCCTGTCAAAGTAAAGAGACACTGGTTAAAAGGCTTAATCAACTCTTAAACGACAGCACGCTTCGCCAACAGTTGGGCAGAAGGGGGCGTCTACGCATGGGCAAAGCTGGAGGGAGTGCTGCCCTAGCAGAACTGGTTTCAAAGTTGTTGTTGAGACATACGAGCACGCTAAAAAACGCTATGCCCCCCCATAGCGGATACTGAACCCTTACAACACAACTGCCATGGCGGCCATCCAGGACCATGCCTTCGTAAAACTCTGTGCCGAACTCGCCAGCTGCCTGAGCATTAGTCTTGCCTCTGCTAGAAGACAAGTCGACCTGGCGGCCAGCCGAGAAGGTGTCAAAGATCTAGAAGCACGCATAACCATTGCCAAACGTCTACTTGAAGAAGCACGCTCACGTCGTCAAGATGGCAAAGGGGCTCCAGGTAATCAACTCGACCAACTACTGAAAGCCGTAGCCGAAGATGAGAACTTCATGACCGAGGACTGAAGAACACTGCAAATTTCAGTGTTCAAAGATCTGCATAAATCGCAACCGGTCCAACTCAGCCATGACAGGGATACAGCCAAAGCAACGCTTGGCAATTTCCCAACGACCTTCACGACGCAACATCATTTCCAAACGTTGCCTGGCTGCAATTAGGTAACGGGCATCATTTGCGGCATAGGCCAACTGAACTTCGCTGAGTTCCTCAACCCTGCCCCAGTCACTACTCTGTGCCTGCTTATCAAGTTCAACACCAACTAACTCCATCACCACCTCCTTTAGTCCATGGCGAGGGCTATAGGTTCGCGCAAGACGACTAGCCACCTTCGTGCAGAAGATGGGCTCAACGGAAATCCCCAAACCGCTAGCTAGAGCTGCCACATCAAAGCGTGCATAGTGGAACACCTTCTCAATCGAAGGGGCCTCCATCAAGACCTGCAAACGAGGAGCGGAAGCCTGGCCCAAGCCAATCCGCACACATGCAACATTGTCGTCAGGATCACAAAGCTGCACGAGACAGAGACGGTCGCGGCCATGAATAAGTCCCATGGCCTCAGTGTCTACCGCAAGAGCTGATGCCCGTGAGTAACGCTCCGCCCAATCGGCATCAAGATCATTGTCGAAAACAACAAAGCTTGCAGGAGTTTCAGAAAAGTCCGCCATTGAGCAAATGGCACATAGCCAGAGCAAATCCCCACCACTCTGACGGGCCACACAACACCTCTACTCGCCTATCTCGCCTGAAAGTCTGATCAAGACTGAGTTGAGCAAATTTTAGCCACTCGGCCATCTTGCTCAGGCTGGGCAAGAGTCAACGAACCTATCTGGCCTATTTCGGGCAGTATTTCAACCACCTCAACAGTTTCTAGATCTAGGACTGGCTGGCTGCTGAATATTGGGTTCTTTCTGCTCAAAGCAGACAAAACTAACCAACTGGAATCTTGCATCTACTCAAGCAAGTGACAATACAAAACAACTGCTAGCGCAATAGCAAAGCTGACTTCACAGGTCATGGCGCCATAAAGACCTAGAACAGGTGGATAGATCTGTTCCCCTGCAATAACGATGCCAGCAGTCTTCTCATCGAACCTGCTACTCACATTGCTGCTAACCATCGGCCTGGTGTTTTTTCTTCGCGCCGCCAGCAAGGACCGCACCACAGTTGTAGATGTTCACTCACCGCGACCACCACTGGAAGTACTCAATGGAATGAGCCTCTGGCTTGAGGAACGAGGATGGCGACAGGACGGTGGCGATGCAGAAAGACAGCTACTTCGCTTCAGTGGCAGCGTCGCTTCAAGCCGACCGTTGGCAATCCTTTTGTCAATATTCGCTGGGCTCGGAGCAGGCTGTCTTGGTCTCGTTCTCCGCCAGCTGTATCCCCAACTTGAATGGTGGCCTCTTTTGCTTGTGGGCCTGGGCCCAGTCGCTGGAGCGATCTACAGCAATCGCGCAAACCGGATTGAAGCCGTTGAGCTTCGCTTGATCAGCACAACCGACAGCGGAGGCAGCACCCTACGGCTAAGAGCCCATCGAGACGAACTGATTGCCATGGAATCAGAGCTCTCACAACGCCTTGAGCTTGCTAGCGACGGCTCTTTACTCTCCTCACCGATCTAAGTGGTTTCAAATCATCGCTGCAGACATAGGAGCCTGCTCCTACTAGCAGCAGGTTTAAGCCTGAAGCTCAGCATGCTTGGTCTGAACACTGCTGCAGAAGCTTTCCCTCCTCCGCCTCCGCCCCCTAATGCAGGGCCACCAATTACCGGTCCTCGAACCCGACTTAAGGGTTACTGGGTGGGACGTCAACCAGTATCTCCCTCTTTGAAAATTGTGGTGATGGCAGGACACGCCGACTCCCAGGGCATGAATGGGGCCGGTACCCCCGGTGCTGCAGTTGACCTAAGGGGAGCTGCACCCATGGACCCCCGCATGCGTGATGAACTTTATTGGAACCGGCGAATACGCGATGCAGTAGCTGTCATGAGCCAGCAAAGAGATCTAAATGTCACCACCTACGACCCAGGAGCACTCTCAATTGCCAACGCCGATGACCCCCGCACCAATTGGTCAGTGGCTCGCCGCCGATCCCAAAAAGGCGACTACATCCTGGAAATTCACTTCGATGCTTACAGCCCACATGGATATGGATCTGGACTAATCCCAGCCCTAAACCGCAGCCTCAATACAGTGGACGAGAACCTTGCAATCAGCTTCGGCCGCTTCCCCCGACTATTCAGAGGAGGCCTAGGTGGACCACGACGGGGAATCAGCATCCTGGAAATCGGAATGCTGGAAGGGAAGCTTGAGACAAATCTGCGCAATCCCAAAACCAGAGAAGCAACCATTCAAGCGATTGCTCTTCGGATTACTAATGCTCTGGAGCTGGGGGTTGGCCGGAAGGAGAAGAAACCTTCTAATCCACCGCCTGGTGAGGTCGACAGCGCTCCTCCAACGTCGAATCCTCAAGCCAATTCTGAGGTCGAGTGAATAGATCAGTGAGCAAAGCTTCTCTAGAACCAGCGGGTGGTTGATAGCAATACTCCCAACGTGTTAGCGGTGGTAAGGACATCAGGATCGACTCAGTTCGACCGTTGGTCTGCAATCCGAAGATCGTGCCACGGTCCCACACCAAGTTGAACTCCGCATAACGCCCACGGCGATACAACTGGAATTGACGCTCTCGATCTCCGTAGTCCTGCTCCTGACGCTTCTCAACAATCGGCACATAGGCAGGTAAGAAAGCTTTTCCACAAGCCTGAGCAAGTGCATATAGCTGCTGCCAACTTTTCGGCTGAACGCCCAATTCTCTAGAAATACCAGCTGCTAGACCATCTGAATCTGGACCTTTATAAATGACTCCAGATCCATCCTGGTAGTCGTAAAAAATCCCACCCACACCACGGGCCTCTCCGCGGTGCTTAAGGAAAAAATATTCGTCACACCAAGGCTTAAACACCTTATGGAGCTCTGGGCTAATCGAATCACAAGCCTGCTTGTGAACACGATGAAAATGACGAGCATCCTCTAGATAAGGATAAAACGGCGTGAGATCAGCACCACCGCCAAACCACCACACCGGTCCTGCCTCGAAATAGCGATAGTTGAGGTGAACCGTAGGCACATATGGATTACGTGGGTGGAGCACCATCGAGGTGCCAGTCGCAAACCAGGGATGCCCCTTTGCATCAGGTCGCTGATTAAGAATCGACGGTGGCAACTCCTGGCCGTGCACCTCTGAAAAGTTAACGCCGCCCTGCTCAAAAATCCGTCCATCACGAATTACCCTTGATCGCCCGCCGCCACCTTCTGGGCGATCCCAACTGTCAGTCCTAAAAGTCTGAGCCCCATCAAGCCTCTCCAAGCCCGCACATATCTCATCCTGCAAGCCAAGCACCAGCTCACGTGCAAGTTCTCGCGAATTGGGAGGAGGCACTTGACCACCACTCACAGAAGCACCCATAACCCTGCTTATAGAGATAGAGAATGATTGGGACTCAACATAATTAGACTACTGGAGTCTGGTTATGCCACGCAAATCCTGTTTGCAAGTAAAGACATCCAAAGAGCTCCTACTTCAAAGCAGTCATGTGTATCCACTAATACAATCTTCTCATTTAAAGGGAAGGCATGGCGACGGCCGAGCAGGCAAGTAATGCCCTTGATCAAGTAAAAGACTCAGGCAGCGGCCGCTCCGCCGTCGAACTGGGCTGGATTGACAATATCCGTGTAATCCATCCTCGAGTTATCGTCCGCCTTGCCCTACCTGGTTTTGCCCAAAGCCAAAGGGATCAATTGGTACAAAAAACTCGAGAAGTACTACTAGAGCTTGATGGCATTAGTGATGTGCAAATTGAAATTGGCAATGCTTCCAGCCAAGAGGGCATAGGCCAGGCTGGCCATGGGCAACCCGCTGGGCTCCAGGCAATTCCAGGAGTGCATAAGGTTATTGCCGTAAGCAGTGGCAAAGGCGGCGTTGGCAAAAGCACAGTGGCAGTCAATCTTGCCTGTGCACTTGCCCAAGAGGGCCTAAAAGTAGGCCTGCTCGATGCCGATATCTATGGTCCCAATACTCCGACAATGCTTGGGGTCGCTGACCGCACGCCTGAGGTGAGCGGCGAAGGTGCTGAGCAATGCATCATCCCAATCGAAAGTTGCGGCGTGGCCATGGTGTCCATGGGTCTGCTAATTGAGGAGCACCAACCAGTGATCTGGCGCGGCCCGATGCTGAACGGAATCATCCGTCAATTCCTTTATCAGGCTTGCTGGGGCGAAAGAGATGTTCTGGTGGTTGATCTGCCTCCAGGCACTGGAGATGCCCAACTTTCACTGGCACAAGCAGTCCCTATGGCAGGGGTGATTATCGTCACAACTCCTCAGAAAGTTTCACTACAGGATGCCCGACGTGGACTGGCCATGTTCAAGCAAATGGGCATAAAAGTGATGGGAGTAGTTGAAAACATGAGCGCCTTTGTCCCCCCTGATCAACCAGAACGGCGTTACGCCCTGTTCGGTGCTGGAGGAGGAGAGCAACTAGCTCGAGAAAATAACGTACCTTTGCTGGCCCAAATTCCCATGGAAATGCCAGTCCAAGAAGGTGGCAATGAAGGAACCCCAATAGTTCACGGCCGACCCGATTCATTAAGCGCAGCAGCCTTCAAACAATTGGCGAAACAAGTTCTCGATTGCGCCTCCCAACGCAACTGAACATGCGCCCAAGCAACAGCCAGCGACGCAATGGCATGTTCTTCCGCTCTAAGGGGCGTCTAAGCAAGTGGTGGAAGGAACTAGATCGAGTGCTCTGGGGTGTCCCATTGGCAATGGTTGCCATCGCCGGCTTACTTATCGCCAGCACTCAAAGGCAGGCTGATTACGCCGACTGGTATCACCACTGGATTACCGCCGGATTTGGCTTCTTAGTCGCTCTATTGCTGGCCCGATTGCACCTAAAGAAGCTTCGGCCGCTATTAATTCCGCTCTACGCACTGACTGTGCTGAGCCTATTAGCAGTTCGACTAATCGGCACCTCAGCCCTTGGAGCTCAGCGTTGGATCAGCATCGGCGGGGTGAATGTACAACCATCTGAATTTGCAAAACTCGCCGCAATCCTTTTACTAGCAGCAGTTCTCGACCGCCACCCAATAGAGCGCCCCGTCGACCTAGTGAGGCCTCTGGCTGTGATTTCTGTGCCCTGGTTTCTCGTCTTCATCCAACCCGATCTAGGCAGCTCGCTCGTATTTGGCGCCTTACTAGTGACCATGCTCTATTGGTCCGGCATGCCCTTGGAATGGGTGCTATTGCTCCTATCCCCGCTATTCACAGCACTAATTGCAGGGTTATATCCCTGGGCTCTCTGCGCATGGATTCCTTTATTGGGCCTCCTTGCCTATCGCTCCTTGCCATGGAAACGCCTGGCTGCTGCATCAACATTGGCGCTGCAAGGTGTCGTAGCAGTTATTACCCCGTGGCTTTGGCTACATGGCCTCAAGGACTATCAACGGGAACGGCTAGTGCTATTTCTCGATCCAGCCAAAGACCCCCTTGGTGGGGGGTATCACCTATTGCAAAGCACTGTAGGAATCGGTTCCGGAGGGCTATTTGGTACAGGTTTGCTACAAGGTCAACTCACCAAGCTACGTTTCATTCCCGAGCAGCACACTGACTTCATTTTCAGTGCCCTAGGTGAAGAAACAGGATTCCTAGGAACAATCCTTGTCGTAACTGGCTTTGCGCTACTAATGGGACGACTACTACAGGTAGCCAGGCAAGCACGCACTGACTTCGAATCGTTGGTGGTTATCGGCGTGGCCACGATGGTGATGTTCCAAGTGGTGGTAAACATCTTTATGACCATCGGCCTTGGTCCCGTCACTGGTATTCCCCTACCATTTATGAGCTATGGCCGCTCAGCGATGGTGGTTAACTTCGTAGCGCTAGGGCTCTGTCTTTCTGTTTCAAATCGCAGCCAGACAAGACTAAATAACTGGTGAGCGACTCCATCTCGCTGACAACCATCCAAAAGCGACTTGCAGAAGGCGCTCCTCCTGGCCGAGTTGATGAGCCGACAGTTAGACGACTGTGGTGGGCAGCTTTGGATACCTTGCAAGATGACATCCTGCTACCAAGGAATCCTGATCAGGGCATCTGGCTTGCAGCGCCCCTACCGGCACTCTATGAACCGAGGTTGCTCAATTGTTTAAAGGGTTGGGTCTGGGCACCAGACGAGCTCGAAAACCTCCAATTAGCTCATGGCGGCCTCTTGCCACCCAGTCGCGTTAGATCGATCCAAGAGAGAAGCTATTCAAACGTCGGGGGCTACCAAAGGCTGCCACTACGCCAGGAAGACGGCCACGATCCACTCCTATTAATCATTACCCAAGATGTTCAACTAGCCCTAGCCCTCCAAGGCGAACCTGGCCAGCGCCATCTACTGATGCGCAGTGACCCCAAAACCCTCAGTGACCTGCTGAAGATGCTGGACCTGAGGCTTGACAGCGAAGATCCTGAACATGCCATTCAGCTTCGCCAAGCACTTGCAAACCTAGGCCCTTTGCAAAGCAACCCTGAACTAGAAAAAATCTTTTGGCCTCGACTTGCAGAACGACTGGCTGGTATGGCACCCAGCCTCACCCTGCAATCGATTCCGGAAATTTCGCACCCTCCCAAGTCCAGGGAAGAACCCAATCAGGGCAGCAATGCTGAACTCAATCTGCTGGAAGCACTCACCCATGAAGTGCGCACCCCCCTAGCCACAATCCGGACCCTGATACACACCCTGCTACGGCGAAGCGATCTTCCTGGTGTAGTCGTCAGCCGTCTGCAGCAAATCGACGCTGAGTGCACTGAACAAATTGATCGATTCGGTCTGATTTTTTATGCCGCAGAGCTTCAACGGCAGCCACCGGATGCCTCGATACTCGCCCATACCGACCTGGGAGCCATGCTGACCATGCTTCATCCAGCCTGGAGCCAGCAACTAGAACGCCGTGGGGTAAAACTCCAACTCGATATCACACCTGATTTACCAGAGGTACTCAGTAATCCTGGACGTCTTGAGCCAATGCTGGGTGGATTGATTGACCGCACTAGCCGTGGCCTACCTGCAGGCGGAAAGTTATCAATGACACTTCGCCCTGCAGGCCCCCGCCTCAAGCTTCAAATCCTCAGTCAGGTTCATAACACTAAGGAACAAGGAAGCAAAGACAATGATCAAAACGCCGATCTCGGACCAGTACTCAGCTGGGACCCGAACACAGGCAGCCTGCAACTCAGCCAGGCCGCAACCCAACGAATGCTTGCCAGCCTTGGAGGCCTCCTCACACAGCGTCGTGACAAAGGACTAACGGTTTTCTTCCCCATCGCAGAAGAGAACAATTGAGCTTAAAAAACGATCAACAATGTTGACGGGTGTGAAGCTTGCCGCCTAGCAGTGCCATACGGCACAAAACGCAGTGCTACTTTTCACCAGTAACGGCATGCCGATTCTCGAGGATAGCTATGACAGCGACGGCTTTAACAGGTCAATACCCCAAGTATCTGGGGAGCACCGGGGGCCTTCTAAACTCCGCTGAAACCGAAGAGAAACACGCAATTACCTGGAGCAGCGCAACTGCACAGGTATTCGAACTGCCTACTGGCGGCGCAGCTGAAATGAATGAGGGAGAGAACCTCATGTATTTCGCTCGCAAGGAGCAATGCCTTGCCCTAGGCACTCAACTACGTTCAAAGTTCAAGATCGATAACTACAAGGTTTATCGAGTCTTCCCTGGCGGCGACACCGAATTCCTACATCCCAAAGACGGTGTATTCCCAGAGAAAGTAAACGAAGGCAGAGTCATGGCAAACCACAACCCTCGCCGAATCGGGGAAAACACAAATCCAGCCAAATTAAAGTTCAGCGGTCGCAAAACCTACGACGCCTGAGCTCCTTTCAGCTGACTTGTCTAGGGATCTTCAACTAAACGGCACCGGCTGCGAAGATCCCTTCATGCTTAGCTCTGATCGTGCCGCATTCTTTGAAGCAGCTTCACGCGGTGCCAACTTCATCCCCTTGGCCCATAGTTGGCCAGCAGATCTTGAGACGCCCCTTACTACTTGGTTGAAAGTAGGCGCTGGCAACCCTCCTGGAGTACTGCTCGAATCGGTAGAAGGAGGTGAAACCCTTGGCCGATGGAGTGTAGTGGCATGCGATCCACTCTGGATAGCCACTGCGCGAGGTGATCGCCTAAAGCGTTGTTGGCGAGAAGGACAAACCGATGAAAGCATCGGCAACCCATTTGAAGCGCTCAGGGAATGGCTAGCGCCTTATCGCACCGCGACCCTCCCGGACTTGCCCCCCCTCGGACAGCTCTACGGCATGTGGGGGTTTGAACTGATCCAATGGGTCGAACCCACTGTGCCGGTTCACTCCAGAGACAAAGACGACCCACCTGACGGCATCTGGATGCTGATGGACAGCATCTTGATCATTGATCAAGTAAAACGCCTGATCACTGCAGTGGCCTACGGAGACCTAAGCGGAGGACAAACTGCCGAGGACGCATGGCTAAAAGCAAAAGGGCGCATTCAAGACTTGGAAGAGCGCATGGCCGCTCCACTTACGCCGACATCACCACTGCGTTGGCAACAAAAAGGACAATCCCCACCTCCCACCATCAGTAACTACAGCCAACCAGGTTTTGAAGATGCCGTTCAAACTGCCAAGGAACACATCGCCGCAGGTGATGTGTTCCAGCTTGTAATTAGTCAAAGACTAGAAACCAAAGTTTCTCAACAGCCACTTGAGCTCTACCGAAGCCTGCGAATGGTGAATCCTTCCCCATATATGGCTTTCTTTGATTTCGGTGACTGGCAACTAATTGGCTCAAGCCCAGAGGTCATGGTCAAGGCTGAGCCAGTTGACGATGGCATCAAGGCCAGTCTTCGGCCTATCGCCGGCACGCGCCCACGCGGCAGCAACGAACTGGAGGATCAAAATCTAGAAGCAGAGTTGATGGCAGATCCCAAGGAGTGCGCCGAACACGTAATGCTGGTTGATCTTGGCCGCAATGACCTAGGACGCGTCTGCAAACCAGGCAGTGTGACGGTGAAGGAGCTAATGGTGATCGAAAAATACTCCCACGTAATGCATATCGTGAGCGCAGTAGAAGGGCTCCTTGCTGAAGGTAAGGATGTATGGGATCTATTAATGGCCTCATTCCCAGCAGGCACGGTTAGTGGCGCCCCAAAAATCAGGGCTATGCAGCTCATCAATGAACTCGAACCCGATGCACGAGGTCCCTATTCGGGTGTGTATGGGTCCGTTGATCTAAATGGTGCTCTTAATACGGCCATCACCATTCGCACCATGATTGTGCGGCCCCATCCTGAGGGTGGCTGGCAGGTAAAGGTTCAAGCAGGCGCAGGCGTAGTTGCCGATTCCGTACCCACCACCGAATACGAAGAGACCCTCAATAAGGCAAGAGGGATGCTCACAGCCCTAGCCTGCCTGGAGCCGTGCAAACCATGAGCAACCAGCTACTGCTTAAAGGCTTTGAGGTGGAGTTATTCACAGGACGCTTCAGCGGTGAGCACGTAGGCGTAGCGGCAGCTGTAAAGAGGGATCTCCCAGATTTCGTAACTGAACCAGACCAGCGCAACCTTGAATACATAACAGCTCCAGAATCCAACTACGCTCCATTGACGGAGGCACTTCTAGCTCCAAGGCGAAGACTGCGTAAATGGTTAGAACCACGGCAACTCACCATTTTGCCGGGCAGCACCCTCAGTCTTGGTGACAGCCATCGCTTTGAGCGCTCTGATCCGCTCAACCCCTATCACGATCTTATCGAGACCACCTACGGCACCAAGGTTGTAACCACCAGCGTCCACATCAACCTAGGGGTGGAAGATCTACCGCTGTTGTTTGCTGCACTGCGCTTAGTTCGTTGTGAAGCCGCACTCTTCCTTGCCCTGAGCGCAAGCTCGCCATTCCTCGATGGCCTGCCAACAGGAAGCCACTCTCAGCGATGGCTGCAATTCCCACTCACTCCAGAACGGGTGCCCCTCTTCCTAAGTCATCCTCACTATGTCGGTTGGGTTGAAGAGCAACTAGCCATTGGCAGCATGCGAAACGAGCGTCATCTGTGGACTTCGGTTCGACCGAACGGACCTCACCGCCCTTATGAGCTCAACCGTCTAGAACTACGTATCTGCGATCTAATTACTGATCCTTCTGTTCTCCTAGCAGTGACTACTCTGCTGGAATTGCGCGTACTCAGCCTGCTTGAGAAGCCAAGCCAGCTAGATCCTCTTGAAGTGAGTCGACTAACCCCGAAAGAACTGGCCGATCTTTGTGATGCAAACGATTCTGCCGCCGCTCAAATGAGCTTGAACGCTCCCCTGCACCACTGGCGTGATGGCAACTCCATCCTTTGCCGTTCCTGGATCGAACAAATGCTCGAAGAAGTAGCCCCTTTAAGCAAAGATCTAAATCTGGCAAAGCAACTTGACCCGCTGCATTCAGTACTAAGCAAGGGCAATCAAGCAATGCATTGGCTACAGGCCCATGCCAATGGCCAACCTGTGGAAGCTGTTATTCAACACAGCATTGCCGAAATGAACGTAGAAGAAATCGCCACAACTAAAACCGAGGCCATTTTGGGATGATCATGGCCAAACCTGAGTCCACAAGTACGTCGATGCAGCAGTCCCCCGGCCAAGCAACTGATTGCGAGCAAATAATGGGGGAACAGGGTGCAGGACGCCTACTGCAGCAACGCCTTGAACTGGTGGAAGACCTTTGGCAAACGGTGCTACGCAGCGAATGTCCACCGGAGCAAACAGAACGACTGCTGCGCCTGAAGCAACTTAGTGAGCCTTTAGCCATTGAAGAAGCTGATGGGAACAGCACAAGCACAGCGATCGTGCTGTTGATCCGAGAAATGGATCTAGCAGAAGCCATTGCTGCAGCACGTGCCTTCTCCCTGTATTTCCAGCTAGTAAACATCCTCGAACAACGAATAGAGGAAGACAGCTATCTCGCCAGCATGTCTAATCATCGAGAGAGCAAAGATCAAGACAAAATATTTGACCCCTTTGCCCCGCCGCTCGCCAGTCAGACAGACCCTGCCACATTCAGAGAATTATTCGAACGTCTGCGCAGTCTCAACGTGCCACCAGCTCAGCTGGAGACCCTGTTACAGGAGATGGATATCCGCCTAGTTTTTACCGCTCATCCCACCGAAATCGTCCGTCATACCGTGCGCCACAAGCAGCGCAGAGTGGCAAGCCTGTTGCAACAGTTGCAATCAGATTCGACAAAATCTGCGCCTGAAAAGGAAAGCCTGAGACTGCAACTTGAAGAGGAGATTCGGCTCTGGTGGCGTACCGATGAACTTCATCAATTCAAGCCCTCAGTGCTGGATGAAGTTGATTACGCCCTCCACTATTTCCAGCAGGTGCTTTTCGATGCCATGCCCCAGCTACGGAGACGCCTAATAACAGCAATGGCAGCCAGTTACCCGGACATACATATTCCCCAGGCCGCCTTCTGCACCTTTGGATCTTGGGTTGGCTCCGACCGAGACGGCAATCCTTCCGTTACACCAGAGATCACCTGGCGCACCGCCTGTTATCAACGTCAACTGATGCTTGAGCGCTATGTCAGTGCCGTTCAAGACCTCAGAGATCAACTAAGCATCTCCATGCAATGGAGTCAGGTAAGTACTCCACTGTTGGAGTCGCTGGAGATGGACCGGCTTCGCTTCCCCGAGGTTTACGAGGAACGGGCAGCCCGCTATCGCCTCGAACCTTATCGCTTGAAACTCAGCTATACCCTTGAGCGGTTAAAGCTCACGCAGCAACGAAATCAGCAACTAGCAGAAGCAGGCTGGCAGACCCCGCCAGAAGGACTAAATACCAGCAGCAACGCAACCAACCCAGGAGAAGCTCTCCACTACAGATCAGTTGCAGAATTCAAAAGCGACCTTGAACTGATTCGCAACAGTCTGGTCAGCACAGATCTGAGCTGTGAACCTCTAGACACCCTGCTAACGCAGGTACATATTTTTGCTTTCTCATTAGCCAGCCTCGACATCCGCCAGGAAAGTAATCGCCATAGCGATGCCCTCGACGAATTAACCCGCTATCTGAACCTTCCCAAGGCCTATGGCGACATGAACGAGCAAGAACGGATGCAGTGGTTAATAGAAGAACTACAAACCCGCCGACCACTTATCCCCTCTGCAGTGGTCTGGTCACCCAGTACATCAGAAACGGTGGCGGTGTTTCGCATGCTGCACCGACTGCAAGAAGAATTCGGCAGTCGAATCTGCCGTACTTATGTGATCTCAATGAGTCACACAGCCTCCGATCTACTGGAGGTACTACTGCTCGCCAAAGAAGCTGGTCTCGTTGATCCCACATCTAAACAGGCGGACCTGCTTGTAGTCCCCCTGTTCGAGACCGTAGAAGATCTGCAACGAGCTCCAGCAGTAATGGAGGAAGTATTCCAGGCGCCTATCTACCGCAATTTGCTCCCCCGTGTTGGCGAGCAGGTCCAACCTCTGCAGGAGTTAATGCTCGGCTATTCAGATAGCAATAAAGACTCTGGTTTTCTCTCCAGCAATTGGGAGATTCATCAAGCCCAGATTGCCTTGCAAGACCTAGCTAGCCGTCATGGTGTAGCCCTACGTCTATTCCATGGCCGCGGTGGCTCGGTCGGCAGAGGAGGTGGCCCGGCCTACCAAGCAATCCTGGCCCAACCAAGCGGCACCCTGCGCGGCCGCATCAAGATCACCGAGCAAGGAGAAGTCCTGGCATCTAAATACAGCCTGCCGGAACTAGCGCTTTACAACCTAGAAACTTTCACTACAGCGGTACTGCAAAACAGCCTGGTAACAAATCAGCTCGATGCCACACCAAGCTGGAACCAACTAATGACCAGATTGGCCGGCCGCTCGCGTGAGCACTATCGAGCCCTCGTCCACGACAACCCAGATCTAGTGGCCTTTTTCCAACAGGTCACGCCGATAGAAGAAATCAGCAAATTGCAAATCTCCAGCCGTCCTGCTAGACGCAAAAGTGGCGCCAAAGACCTCTCTAGCCTTAGGGCTATCCCCTGGGTATTCGGCTGGACGCAGAGTCGCTTCCTGCTGCCGAGCTGGTTTGGCGTAGGCACAGCCTTAGCCGCAGAAGTTGAATCAGATGCTGATCAGCTCGACCTTCTGCGCAGACTGCATCAGCGGTGGCCTTTCTTTCGGATGTTGATCTCCAAGGTAGAGATGACCCTTTCGAAAGTGGACCTAGAGCTAGCCCATCACTACATGATCAGTCTTGGCAGCAAAGATTACCGTGATGCTTTTGATCTCATCTTCGAGACCATCTCAGCGGAATACAACCTCACTAGACGGTTGGTATTAGATATCACCGGACATTCAAGATTGCTTGGAGCCGATCCTGCACTGCAGCAATCAGTAGATCTTCGCAATCGCACGATCGTGCCACTAGGTTTCCTTCAAGTAGCACTGCTGCGCCGACTACGTGATCAGAATCGACAACCGCCAATGAGCGAGGCTCCACTAACCGAAGGCGATGGTCGCACCTACAGCCGCAGCGAGCTGCTACGCGGTGCATTACTCACCATCAATGGCATAGCCGCAGGCATGCGCAATACCGGCTGAAAATACCTTGCTTGCCTTTAGACAACAGCATGGTCCGCCCCAACTCCCTTCCGGCTTCATGCTGGAGAGTCAACAAACTCCCAATCCTGCTGACCTCAACAAACTGCTCTCTCGCTGCCGAGAAGCCACTCACACCCCAAAGCAATGGGTCCTGGCCTTTGAGCGCAGTGTTTGGCATCTAAGCATTTTTGAGCAAGCAACTGGAAACCTTGCTGGCTTCGTACGCGCCACAAGCGACCACGGCCTAAATGCCAACCTCTGGGATCTCGTTGCGCAACCAGGCGAACTGCAAGAACAGTTGCTTGCAGTCCTGGTAGATCAAGCTATTGATACTCTGTGCCGAACCCTGCCCGGTTGCAGCATCTCAGTACTGGCTCCGGCCATAACCCTCAAAACATTGAAGGCTCAAGGATTCATCATTGACCCTGATGGAATCCGAGCCATGACTTATAGGCTCCGCTAACCGGTGGAACCTAATAGAAATACGAGCATGGAGGGACTCGAACCCCCGACCCTCAGAACCGGAATCTGATGCTCTATCCAACTGAGCTACATGCCCACAGATGTCGGCTTGATGCCGCTGTATGAGAGCAACTCTCGAGCCCTCTCAATCAAGGTACCTTAACCACAAGCCGCTCCAAAAACGATTCGGCTTCACCAGCTCGAACTCCAGTGTTACCGCAATTACAGCCGACTTGAGCTGGAATTGACGGACAATCGACTGCTGGTCATCGGAGCAAACGGTATCGGCAAATCAAACCTTCTTGAAGCTGTGGAGCTGCTCGGCAGCCTGCGCTCGCATCGCGCCAGCAGCGATCAAGACCTGATCTACTGGGGAGAGTCCCGAGCGCTGTTACGTGCCACCGCTGATGAAAGTGAAAAACTAGAACTGGAATTGCGACGACAAGGCGGCCGTCAAGCACGCCGCAACGGCAAATTGCTTACACGCCAAATGGATCTAATCGGTCCACTCCGTTGCGTGGGCTTCAGTGCTCTTGATCTTGATCTGGTTCGAGGAGAACCTGCCCTGCGGCGTCAGTGGCTTGATCGAGTGGTGCAGCAACTGGAGCCGATCTATGCCGAACTGATCAGTCGTTACAACAAACTGCTGCGTCAGCGCAGCCAGTTATGGCGCCAATGGCGTCATGGCTCCATTGAAGAGCGCAATTCACTGCTAGATGCCTTCGATGTGCAGATGGCTTTAGTAAGCACACGCATTCATCGACGTCGCAATCGAGCTCTAGCGCGCCTTCAGCCACTAGCAACCCGATGGCAAGAGAGCCTCAGTAAGAACAACGAGAAGCTGCGACTCGCCTACCAGCCTGGCAGCCAACTAGAAGGAGAGGAAGCAGAAGAACCCTGGCGATTAGCAATCGAAGCGCAGCTCCTAAACCAGCGCGCCGAGGAAGAACGATTAGGAAGCTGCCGCGTGGGACCTCATCGCGACGAGGTGAAATTACTGCTCAACGATTCAGAAGCGCGCCGCTTCGGCTCAGCTGGTCAGCAACGAACAGTAGTGCTGGCACTAAAACTTGCCGAACTAGAACTCGTAGGAGAACTCTGCGGTGAACCCCCTCTGCTGTTACTTGATGACGTTCTTGCGGAATTGGATCCCGTTAGACAATTGCTGCTACTCGAGGCTGTAGGCCAAAAGCACCAATGCCTTGTTAGCGCAACCCATCTAGATGGCTTCCAGGGTGAATGGCAGGCGCAATCACAAATTATCGAAGTGGGATCTTTAAGACCATCAGATGTCGTCGGTTAAGGTAGCGGGCTAATTTTTTATTGCCTTGATAGAGCGAAACCTGTCGTGCCTGCATCCCAACCCAGGATGGGATGACATCAGCCACCAAGAACCAACAAGCTCCGTCAATCACAGCGCCACCGACATGGTTGGCAAGCACTGCATTCTTGAGCTTTACGACTGCGATCAAGCCAAGCTCAATGACGAAGCCTTTATAAGAACCACGATCACAACTGCAG
>Ga0208411_1001279_pt1 | contig 17386 bp, 13 predicted proteins | sample ETN01SmetaG_4_FD_185793 | JGI IMG/M metagenome (GOLD analysis project Ga0208411, IMG submission 185793) | Marine microbial and viral communities from oxygen minimum zone, Eastern Pacific Ocean - ETNP2014F12-01SV261 (SPAdes) (version 2) | ecosystem: Environmental > Aquatic > Marine > Oceanic ... | reverse complement strand
TGAGCAAAAATGCGTTTCAATTTAATCCGCAAACCTACAGCTGGAAGCACAAGAAGACCGGCCGGGTCATTGAAGGGGGGAGGGAACCCTGATGCAGTTTATCGCAATATCAGGTCGTTTGGCCACATCGACTTTTTTAATGAAAAACCCTAAAATCTGACCACAATGACATGTAGCCGATACCCAAACACTGAGGAGCTTTGAACCATGTCCGAAGTATCTCGAAGAGCCTTCTTGTGCGCGGGCGCAGGCAGTTTCTCTGCTTGTAAAACAATTCCGTCATCCGCGACCGCAGCGGCACGCGACGCCCGATACAACGTCGAAGACCAAGTGGCCTTTGGTGGGCAAACTCGACGTCTGAAACTCACCAACAACGATCGATGCATTGCCTCACTGATCTTTGCCACCGATTATCCCACCCACTTTCGCCTCAAGCCGGAACTTTATCCGGTTTGTACTCCTCAAGGCATTCCCGTGACCGACTCGCATCAGTTTTGCTTCATCCATCATCAATCCGTCATGACCGGCCACGGAAAAGTGCGCTTGGATGGATCGGATCGCGATGTGGATTTCTATCGGCAGCTTCCTTATCCGGACGATCAACGCGAGGACAAGTTCCACAAAAGTCACAATCTGTTTCACATGGGGCCATCTGGAATTCAAAGGATCACGAGCGCCGGATGGGACATTACGAATCAAATCACTCTTAAATTGACTGTTGAGTGGCAGTCGCGCGAGAAGAAAAGCGAAGGTGGTCAGCCGCTGATCATTGAGCAACGGCGATACGACATCTTCCAACGCGGCGAGTTCACCATCATTGATCAGTTTACACAACTTGTCCCCGCGACCAAACCATTGACTCTGAAAGCGGACCGGCATTCGTTTGTCGGCGTGCGAGTCCACGACCTGATCGACCCCGACGAGGGCGGCGTGATGCGCGACTCCGAGCGCCGCATCAATCCGGACGGCAACTACTGGGACAAACAGGGGGAGCGCAAGGCACCCAAGTGGATCGATTGTGCCGGCAAGATCGGCAACAACGTGGTTGGCATCGCGATGTTCGGTCATCCCGGCAACGTGCGCAACGAGTTCTATTGCCGAGGTTGGGGCCTCATGATCTGCTCCGCGACACTAGGGCACGACATCAGAGTCAGCCATGACCAACCGTTCCATTTCGCCGCCCGCTTCGTCGCACACGACGGTGAGTTGACTCATGCGGCAGCCGACAACCTCTACCAACAGTTTGGAGCGCGGCCACGGGAAATTGGGAATTGAAGGCGGGGAGGGAACCCTGATGCAGTTTCTTGCTTGAGAACTTTGCGGCTTGAGAGCACGCTTTGGCTCACGCATGAAAGCTTTTACCCGATTATTCATTGTCACCACGTTATTGACTCTTACGTTTGATTCTCTGGCCGGAGGTTTCTCCGTAGGGAAAACCAAGGACGGGGTAACCATAAAATTTGAGGGCACGCTCTTTACCCGCTACGTGATTGGTCAATCGAATAAGCCGTTCATATGGCCCATCATCGGTCCCAACGGCAATGAAGTAACGCGGGCGTTCCCGATGGAAAAACGCGAGGGCGAACGGCATGATCATCCACACCATCGTTCCCTGTGGTTTGGGCATCAGGGGATTGGCGGCTTTGATACCTGGCATGAACCGGCCAGTGGACGCAAAACTTCCTTGGGAAGTACGGTGCATCGCAAGTTTGTGAAAGTGCAGGGCGGTGAAACGGCGGTAATCGTGACGCGCAACGATTATGTTGGTGGGGGTAAGAAGCTTTTAGCCGATGAAAGGACCCATATCTTCAAGATGGAAAATGGCCAGCGTATCATTGACGTGAATATTACCTTTACTGCTGAGTATGGCGATTGCGTATTGGGCGACAAGAAGGATGCGGGTTTCAGCGTGCGCATAGCCACCAGCATGGATGTGGACAGCAAAAAAGGAGGGAGCATCGTCAACTCCAATGGCATTACCGATAAGACCGCGTGGGGCAAGCGCGCAGAGTGGGTGGATTATCATGGGCCGGTTAAGGGAAAGACTGTTGGGGTTGCGATTTTGAATCATCCCAAGAGCTTTCGTCATCCCACCCCATGGCACGTGCGTACTTACGGCCTCTTTACCGCCAACCCGTTTGGGCTCAAAAGCCTGGGGCAAGGTAAGGACGGTGGCTTCACCCTTGAAAAGGGAAAGAGCATTACTCTGCGCCATCGGGTGATTTTTCACAAGGGCGACGAAAAAACTGCCAAGATCGCCCAGGCATACAAGACCTACGCGAATGAGAAATAATGCGCGGACTGAGCTTCTTTATGTTGCTGACAGTCGCTTCGCTTGAGGCGGCGGTTTCCGGGGACGCACAGATTCGCGCCCAGGCGGGGCCTTCAGAAATTGTCATTACCACGACCAGCCGTTTGGCGGGTGCCATCCATTCACTGAAGTGGAACGGTCGTGAATTTATTGATAGCGCAGATCATGGCCGACAGCTGCAGTCGGCCTCAAATTTCGATGCGGGTTCACGTATCACGGCCGAGACCTACAATCCCACTGAGGCCGGCTCGCGTTTTGATGGCGCGGGCCAAAAGAGTACCAGCGTCCTGCATGCACTGAATGCCAAAGGCAATAAGTTGAGTACGGTTTCACAAATGGCATTTTGGCTGCGACCGGGAAAGAAGTCCGGTGACAATTTGGCCAAGAACAAAACGTTGCTTTCAAGTCATCAGCTCAAGAAAACCGTTAGCATTGGTGCACATGGGCTGCCTCATGCAATCAGTTACCATGTCACGTTCACCATTCCGCCGGGTGAGCGCCATCGCCATGCTGTGTTCGAGGCGGTGACAGGTTATATGCCTTCAGAGTTCTCCAAGTTTCACGCGTACGATTTAAAGGCGCAAAAACTCCTGCCGCTGAGTGACGGCCCGGGGGAGCAATCGCATCCAGTCATTCTCTCTACACCGGACGCAAAATACGCGATGGGGGTGTGGTCACCAGTACAGCCCTCGAAGGGTTTTGAACGTGCGGGCTACGGGCGCTTCCGTTTCAAGGCGCAGAAGGTGGTGAAATGGAATTGTGTATTTCGGGTAACCCATCCCAAGGAACTGCCAACAGGTGAATATTCCTACCCGTGTTATGTACTGGTGGGGACGCTCAAGGACGTTACCTCCACCTTAACTAAGCTAAAGCGCCATTTTTCCCCTCAATAAACCGTAATAAAAACTGCGCAAGAAAGAGTGTAAAAATAGCAAATTTTCGGTTGCTATTGAGACACAGTATCAATAGATTCCCATTGGAACTTGTCATATGAACGACTCCAAAAGTATCAGCCAGTTGAATCCAGGTGAATCGGCGGCCTTGGGCGGGATGAGCCTGCCGATGGTGGCGCAGGAACGGCTTCAGGAGATGGGATTGCTACCAGGTGAGCCGGTTCGGTTGGTGCGCCGGGCGCCACTGGGGTGTCCCATTGAATTTGAGGTATGCGGTTCGCGATTGGCTATTCGCGGGCGTGATGCGGCCCAAATCTTCGTCCAGTAACTTTTCAAGCTCATGGCAAACGATCGGCTGTTTGCCTTGGTGGGTAATCCAAACACCGGCAAGACCACCCTTTTTAATGGGCTGACCGGCCTGCGCCAAAAGGTGGCGAATTATCCGGGGGTTACGGTCGAGAAAAAAGAGGGTGAAGGACGGGATCGTTACGGGGATCCCTTTCGGGTGATTGATCTACCCGGCGCCTACAGTCTCAGGGCCAATTCACCCGATGAGCAGGTAACGCATGATGTACTCGTCGGGCAACGGGCGGACACGCCGCGACCCGACTGCGTCATCTGTGTTGTCGACGCGAGTAATCCCGAACGCCATCTCTTTCTCGCCACGCAGGTGCTGGAGCTGGGATTGCCGGTCATTATTGTCCTGAACAAGATTGACGAGGCCGCCGCGCATGGCATCGCCGTGGCTGCCGGAAAATTGGAGGAACGCCTCGGCGTGCCGGTGGTGCCGATGCAGGCGGATGAACGTGTGGGCATGGAGCAGCTGCAGGTTGCGATGAGCCGCGAGGAATGGTCGGCATCAAAGTGGCAGGACATTGATGAGGGAGAGGGGGCCGTGACGCGGCGTTACCGGAAGATCAATGAACTGCTGGAAGGCGCGGTGGCTCGCAGCCAAACCGAACGCCTGACTCCAACCGATCGCTGGGACCAGGTGCTGGTGCACCCGGTTTGGGGCTGGGTGGTTCTTTTGAGTATTTTGGCTGGTTTGTTCTACACCATCTTCAGCGTGTCGGGTTACCCGATGGACTGGATTGACGGCATCTTTGGGTGGTTGGGTGAACAGGTGGAGTCGCGCATGGCTGAAGGCGATTTACGCGGACTCATCACTGAAGGAATCATTGGCGGAGTGGGCGGGGTGGCGATTTTTTTGCCGCAAATCCTGATGCTCTTTTTCTTTATTGGCCTCATGGAAAATACCGGTTACCTCGCCCGCGTCTCCTTCATGATGGATCGTCTGATGTCGGGAGTGGGCCTGAGTGGCAAGGCGTTTATCCCCGTGCTTAGCTCCTACGCCTGCGCGATCCCGGGTATCATGGCCACGCGCACGATGGAAAGCGCGCGCGACCGGTTGATCACGATTCTGGTGGCGCCCATCACCAGTTGTTCAGCGCGCCTGCCGGTTTACCTGATGCTGATTGCCCTGATGCTGCCCCATGGCACCTCCACCCAAAAAGCTCTTGTCATGTGGGGGCTTTATGTCCTGAGTATTCTCGGGGTGTATTTTTTCGCGTGGATCTTCAACCGTACACTGGAAAAAACAGAATCCATGCTGACAGTTTTGGAGCTACCCACTTATCAGCGGCCCAGTTGGCGCGAGATTGGTTTGCAGATTTATGATCGGGGTAAGATTTTTATTAGGAATGCCGGCACTGTGATTCTTGGTTTATCCATCGTGCTTTGGGCGTTGACCACTTATCCCAAGGCAGAATCTGAAAACGAAGGAGATGCGCTTGCCTACAGTGCTGCGGGTCGTATGGGCAAGGCGATTGAGCCTTTGATTGAGCCTCTGGGTTATGACTGGAAGATGGGAGTCGGTCTGGTGGCTTCCTTTGCTGCACGTGAGGTGTTTGTGAGCACCATGTCCATTATTTATATTGGTGAGGATGTAACAGAAGAAGGCGATACGGTCCGCGACAAAATGGCTGCCGCCATGCGCAAGGACGGCAAGCCTGCCTACAATATTCGTACCTGTTTAAGTTTATTGGTTTTCTATGTTTTTGCCATGCAATGTCTCAGTACCGTGGCGGTGACCCGTCGTGAAACCAATAGCTGGGGTTGGGCCATTTTCCAGGTGGTTTACCTCACCGGATTTGCCTATGTGGCTGCCTTTGCAACCTATCAAATCTCAGGTTTCTTTATCTCGTGAATGATTGGCAAACATGGGCGGCTCCGGTAGTCGTTGCCTTAACGGTTGCAGTCATGTTTTGGCGGGTTCTTCGTAAAAGAAAATCACCCGGCTGCGGTGAGAAATGCGGCTGTGATTCGGAAAAACCCTAGACGGGTTTTTCCTCTTCCTTGAAGGCCATGCGGCACAGTGCGGGTAGCACGACCAATGTCAGGATCGTGGAGGTGAGGATACCGCCGATGACGACAGTGGCCAGGGGGCGTTGCACCTCCGCACCGGTCCCGGTGGCGATGGCCATGGGGAAGAAGCCGAGGGAAGCAACCAACGCTGTCATCAATACGGGTCGTAACCGGGTAATGGCTCCTTCTCTAGTGGCTTCATCCAGGCTTTTACCTTTCCCGCGAAGTTGATTGATAAAGGTAACCAGCACCAGGCCATTGAGTACGGCAATGCCTGATAGAGCAATAAAACCAACGGCTGCAGAGATGGAAAAAGGTAGGCCTCGAATTGCCAAAGCGGCAACGCCTCCGGTAAGGGCCAGTGGCACTCCGGTAAAGACCAGTAAGGCCGGACGGGTTGCGCGGAAAGTCGTATAAAGCAATAAAAAGATCAGGATGAAACAAAGGGGAACCAGGAATGCGAGCTTCGCCCGTGCTGAAAGAAGGTTCTCGTATTGGCCTCCCCAATTGAGCCAGGCCCCTGCAGGGAGGGTGACTTCCTGATCAATTTTATCCTTCGCCGCCTGGACAAACCCGGCCAGGTCTCCTCCAGCTACATTGCATTGTACGACCACTCTTCGTTTACCGTTTTCACGGCTGACCTGATTAGCGCCTTCTGCCCGGCTAATCTCGGCTAATTCACTCAAGGGTCTTGCGGGTGAAATTCCAATAGGCAGTGAGCTGCTCCTGGACTGATTTTTCGCATCCTCATGACGAGGGATGGGAACCAGCAGGTTGCCCAGCGATTTACTTCGTTCACGTTGCTCTTCAGGAAGTTGTACAATTATATCAAATCTACGGTCACCCTGAAATACCTGTCCGGCGGCACGCCCTCCGTTTGCAATATTTACTGTTTCCACCACCGTATCGCTATCGATGCCGTATCGGGCCAAGATTTCGCGCTTGGGACGTACGGTGATGATGGGCATGCCGGTGGTTTGCTCTACTTTCACATCCTCAGCTCCCTCAATTGCTTCAAGTACCCCGGCCACCTGCTCAGCTGTGTGGCGCAATGCCTTTTGATCATCACCGAATATCTTAATGGCAACATCGCCTCGAACTCCGGCAATCATTTCATGGAAACGCATTTCAATGGGTTGGGTAATTTCCCATTTATTTCCGCTTTGATTTCTAATGGCCGCGCGCAATTTTTTGATTAGGTTGCGTTTGCTTAAACCCGGTTCAGGCCATTGTTCTCGAGGCTTAAACATGATGAAGGTGTCTGATACGCTCGGAGGCATGGGGTCGGTCGCTATATCGGCGGTGCCGGTTTTGGAGAAAACCACTTTTACTTCCGGCATCGTTTTCACTGCATTCTCGACATGTAGCTGCATCCGGGTGCTTTGTTCAACACCGGTGCTGGGAATACGCATGGCGTGCATGGCGATATCGCCCTCGTCGAGTTGCGGGATAAAGCTCTGTCCCAACCGCATGAAGCCAATGGCCCCGGCTATCAGTAGCACGATCGCGCCGACGATCACCAGTAAGCGCTGTTGTAAGGCGAAATCCAAAACAGGTGAGTAAAGTCGGCGGGCACTCTGCATGAGGATATTTTCCTTTTCGGCCACCTTGCCCCGCACCAGCAGTGCCACCATGGCGGGGACAAACGTGAGCGAAAGAATGAAGGCGGCGGTAAGAGCAAATATTACTGTCAGTGCCATCGGATGGAAAAGTTTGCCCTCTACCCCGGTCAGCGCGAGGATGGGGACGTAAACCATGATGATAATGGTTTCGCCGAATACAGTGGCGCGCCTGACTTCAAGGCTCGCGGACCGGGCAACTTCCAGCCGTTCGTCAGTGGTTAATAAGCGCCCCATTTCACGTTGTTTATCGGAAAGTCTCCGCAGGCAGTTCTCCACAATAATGACTGAGCCATCGACGATGATGCCAAAATCGATTGCTCCCAGGCTCATCAGGTTTCCACTGATGCCAAAGTGAGCCATGCCCAGTGCCGCCAATAACATGGATAGCGGGATGGCCAGGGCCGTGAGAAAAGCGGCGCGCAGATTTCCCAGCAGGGCAAATAATACGACGACCACCAGCATTGCACCGTAAAAGAGGTTATGGACAACCGTATCGATGGTATCATTTACCAGTCTGGATCGGTCCAACACGACACGTGTAATTACTCCCGGTGGGAGGCTGTTTTTCACCTCGTTAAACTTCCTGCGTACGTCGATCGCTACAGTTCGACTATTGGCGCCACTGAGCATCATGGCGGTGCCAACCACTGCTTCCTCTCCGTTTACGCTGCCGCTCCCCAGACGCACTTCTCCCCCGATCTCCACCTTCGCCACTTGGCCAATGGTAACGGTTGTGCCCTTGTGTTCCTTGATCACCACCTGCGCGATGTCTTCCACGCTGCGCAGGCGGGCTTCAGTACGAATGAGTGCGGATTCTCCGTGACGTTCCACATAGCCGGCACCCAGGCTCTTATTGTTGTGTTCGAGCTTGTCTATAATGTCCTGGAGGGTCAGTCCGTAGCTCTGCAGTAATCGAGTATCAGGGAGAACCTGGTATTGTTTAACGTAGCCACCGATTGAGCCCACATCAGCTACGTTGGGGACAGTACGTAATTGAGGGCGAATGATCCAATCCTCTACGGTACGAAGGTAGGCGAGGCGCTGTACCCGGTTGGTGAGTAGTTCGCCCTCGGGTGTGCGGTATAGGTCTTTGGGTTTATCAAACTCTACGGTCCACATCAAAACTTCACCCAATCCGGTGGTAATGGGGCCCATTGACGGTTCCAATCCTGCCGGTAAATCTTCCCGGGCCCGATCCAGTCGTTCACCAACCAGTTGCCGCGCCAGATGGATGTCAAAGACATCTTCAAACACCGCGGTAATTTGGCAGAAACCGTTGCGAGAAACCGATCGGGTGTGTTGCAGTCCGGGGATTCCGGTTAGCGCTGTTTCAATGGGGAAGGTGACCAATCGCTCCATGTCTTCCACTGAGAAGGCCGGTTCAACGACGTTGATTTGCACCTGATTATTTGTGATATCGGGCACCGCATCAATGGGGAGGGTTGAGAGGGAACGAGCGCCCACGAGTGCCAGGACCATTGTGATCACCACCACCAGGATCCGGTTGCGAATGGAAGATTGAAGAATGCGCTCGAGCATGGGTAATTAAGTTTTACTTTAATGACTGTGATCGTGACCGGCCTTTGCCTTTCCGAACTCGGCCTTAAGGACAAAACTTCCCTGGGTGACAATCTTTGCGTTTTCCTTGAGCCCGCCGGTTACAGGCACCCAGCCTCCCACTGTTGCGCCGGCGGTAATGGTGACTTGCCTGAAAGTATTCTTTTTTTTCTGTTCCTGATAAACTGTCGGTTTGCCATCAATATATTGCACTGCTGATTCGGGCACGACGAGGGTTTCCCGGGTGGCCCCGCCAGTGGGCAATAGAGCGGTTAGGAACTGGCCTGGTCGCCATCGGCCATCGGGGTTATCCATTTCCACTCTGGCCTGTACACTCCGGGTTTCTGGGTCAACCGTGGGGCTTATGTAGTCGAGCGACGCACTTGTTTGATAACCTGTCGCATCGGTTCGCAGATTTACTGAATTTCCTTTTACTAGAAATTCAGAAGATGCGGTGGGGACATCGATGATGACCCAGACTTTAGATAGATCTGCAAGGATCAGCAGATGTGATTGATCTGCCCGTGTGTTTTCCCCCAGGGTTACCTCCCGTTCCACAATTGTGCCGGCCCGAGGGGCACGTACCTGATAGTGCGGAGACAGGTCACGGGTTTCCTGCAGCTTCGCAATGGCATCTTGGGTCATGCCATAAAGGGTAAGCTGATTGATGGCCGTGCTGACGCCTGACGCGGCGATATTGAGTGCGCTTTTTGCTTCCCCCAGATCTTTTGCCTGTTGTGCTTGTGCCGCTTTGATGCCAGCTGTCGCTGCCGTTATTTTTCCTTGTGCCACCTCAATATCACGTTCTTGTTGAGCTTGAGCAAGTGCGAGTGAGCCTTCAGCAGCTTTTATCTCTGCGGTCGCTGTCTGCATTGAGGTTTCCCGTCGCTTAAGTTCAGTGGTGGCCAAAGCCCCGCTGGCAGCCAGTTTTTTACCGCTTTCAAACAGTTCACGTGCACGTTTTAAAACCGGAGTCGCCGCCTCAAGCGCAGCTCGGGCTTTGACTACGGAAGCATTGTTCTTTGCCAACATCAAAGCGGCGGTAGCTGCGTCAAGTTCAGCTTGGGCTTTGGCGGTTCCCGCGTTATTTTCAGCCAGAGAGATTGCCAGCTTGGCAATGTGCATGGAATCATTTGCCTTGAGGTATTCGTTTTGTGCGAGCCCAAGATCAGGGCTTTCGATGGTGAAAAGAACATCATCTTTTTTTACTATGTCGCCCAGACGTGTGTTCATTTCAATAACCCTGCCATTGACCAGGGTGCCTATGTGGGCGGTTGTCTCTTGGTTGAATGTCACGCGTGCGGGAACCTGAAAAGTAGGCTGCAAAGTTTGCCTCCCCACACCTTCGACCCGGATATCATGTTGTTTAAACATGTTTGTTGCCAAAGTAACTTCCTCTGGAGGGGCTTCATTTCCATGACCGTGGCCATGTCCATGGTCATGACCGTGTCCCTCATGCGGGTGATCGTGCCCGCCAGACTGTCCGCAACTGCCCAGCCAAAACGGTAGTGCGGCAATCGTGAAAATTTGAATGAATGTTTTCATTTTGGTCCTTGGTGATGAGTCATTGATCATTTGGTTTGTCCTTCATGTTTCCTCCGGTGGCGTGGTCCAGTGCGATGATGGACAGCGTCGTGCGATGGTCGAGGTGCAAGAGTTTGAGCTGGGCCTCCAGCAGATCGAGTTCAGCCAGACGCAGGGGGGTGATGTCCGACTGACCCGCTTCGTAAACGGCTCGGGCAAGGCGGACGCGTTCAGTCTGTAGAGGTATGAGTTCCTCACGGGCCTGCCTGGCGATGATGCCCAGTTGAGCCAGTGAGGTTTGAGCCTGCCGAACCTCCTGTACGACTTGTCGGAGTGTTTGTGTGAGGCGATGCCGGGCGGCAATGGCTTGGGCACGAGCCTTGGTGCGCCGGGCCTGGCCCCAGTCAAAGAGCGGCAGCGGGATATTCGCCGAGGGGCCCAGCGACCAATCTGAATCGCGCTCGGCATCCAGTCCGGCAGCGGCACCTTCCAGCCAGGCCAGTCGCGCGAGGGCTTTTTTGTCTTCAAGAGAAGCGAGTTGCCAGCGCTCAGCCTGAATCTCTGGCCGTGCCCGCAGTGCCCGGGCGATGTTATCCGCTTTATTTTCGGTGACCGGTGCGGCGGGAAGCGGCGTGGCGAGACTCCAGTCGGTTGCTCCACTGGGTTGGCCCAATAAACGCGCCAAGGTGAGTTCCTCAAGATCAAGCTGCAACTTGCGATCGCGCAGGTCGATGGCTGCTACGGCTTGTTCCGCCTTCAAAGTGGTCACATCCAGTTGTGTGGTTTCGCCGGCCTTGAGTCGGCGCTGGGCAATCGCAAGGAGCTCATTCAGGTGGCTGGTGCGCTGAGTAATCAATCCCACCTCCGAACGCAGGGCGTGTACGGTGTAATAGCTACGCTGGGTTTTGTTTATGGCATCGAGTGCGGTGGTGACGGCGCGCGCACTGGCTGCGCGCAGAGCCGCATCACTGGTGCTGATGCGCCGGGGCATTTGGAGCACTTGTATCAGGTCCGCCGAGACACTGGTTTCCACAATCGTGCTTCCGCCGCCTTCAGGCAAACGCAGGGCAATATCAAGAATGGGGTTGGGCAGTAGGCGTGATTGGTGGGCATCGGCTTGTGCTGCCCGCACCTTGGCGAGGGAAATCTGTAACTCAGGCGATTGACGCAGAGCCTGTTCAATGGCCTTGGAAAGAGTAAGGGAATCGCTGGCTTTGACGGGTGCGTTCAGCGGCAGTGCGTTGGTGTGAAAAGCGATCGCATCAGAAAGACCGGCCGCAGTCTGAATTTGCCTCGCGGTATCATGACCCGGCGGCGCGGTGACACAGCCGATGGCCAGTGCGATGATCAAAAATGGTAATGTCAGTTTCATTATAAAGTGTTGGTGTAAACAGGTACGACACGACCGAGGTCGGTCATGCGAAAGGAAAGGAACCAGCTTGGGTTCCTTTAAAGAATAGCCGGTGCGCGGCCGGGAATGGCGGTGCGGGTGAGAAATTGCCAGCGGACCGCAAGATCGGGCGGAGCGCGGCTCGAAAGGTGCTGGGTTGCGCTCAGGACTCCATTCGGCAGCGCGGGCAGCTCAAGGTCCCAAGTTAGTACTGAGTGAAAGCTGAAAGAGAGGTTGTCCTTTGCGCTGAGTTGGTAATCACCTGATTCAACGTTACTGCAGGTGCCGCAATCATCATTGCCTTGCACGGGGTCAGGCTCGCTTTCGTGTCCATCCTCGCAGCAGGTATCGGCCACCGCCCTCACTGAACCCAATAGACAATGCGAAGTAGCCGGCAGCCAGGCCGCCAGCAGCGTTAATCCTACAATGAAACGCAAAACCTTCACTACATCCACCATTATCATACTCGGCAGTTTGGCTCAAGGCTTTAGCAGTTTTGCTTGTTTGTGGTGCTGCCGCATTGGATGATGAGCCACGCATGAAACGGATTTTTCTCTTTTCCATTCTACTTATGACTCTGGGTGTAGAAGCCGCCAAACGCCCCAATATCCTTTTTGCCTTTGCTGATGACTGGGGTTGGCCGCATGCCGGGGTTTACGGTGATCCGGTGGTGAAAACACCAACGTTTGATCGGTTGGCAAAAGAGGGCGCTCTCTTTCACAATGCCTATGTATCCTCGCCTTCCTGCACCCCTTCACGTGGGGCACTGCTTACCGGTCAATATCATTGGCGACTTGAGGGAGCGGGAAATTTGTGGAGTGTGTTTCCCGACAAGTTTGCGACCTATCCCGAACTGTTGGCCAAGGCAGGTTACGTGACGGGGGTCAGCAGCAAAGGCTGGGGGCCGGGTCGACCGGAAACGGGCGGGCGCCAGCTCGTGGGGCCGCGTTTCAAAGGGTTTAATGCTTTTTTGAAACGACGCCCCAAGGATAAGCCCTTTTGTTATTGGCTGGGCACTTCCGATCCTCATCGGGGTTACGTGAAGGGGTCGGGTAAAAAGAGCGGCATGGACCTGTCCAGGATCAAGCTCTTTGCGCACTTCCCCGATTCGCTCGAGGTCCGTGGCGATGTGGCCGACTATTACCTTGAAGTGCAACGGTTTGATCGTCTTGTTGGAACCGCCCTCGCAGCACTGGAAGAAGCAGGTGAACTGGATAACACCATTGTTGTCATGTCCGGCGATCACGGTATGCCTTTTCCCCGTTGTAAGAGTAACAACTACGATAGCGGTGCCCGTATCCCGCTGGCCATTCGCTGGCCGGCCAAAGTGAAGGCGGGCATGGTAGTGAAGGACTTTGTCAGCCTCACAGATCTAGCCCCCACTTTTTATGAGACTGCAGAGGTCCTCATCCCCGGTGATGTTACCGGTCACAGCTTGTGGCCTCTCCTTGCGGGCAAGGACAAGACTGACCGCAGTTATGTGTTGCATGGGAAGGAACGTCATGTGCCCGGGCAGGAAGCTCCTGACATGGGTGGTTACCCAACTCGGGCTATAAGGACCCACGACTTTCTTTACCTGCATAACTTTCGGCCCGATCGTTGGCCTGCGGGGACCCCAAATTATCAAAAGGCTGCTATTTCCGGGGCATGGTTGGCAGACTGCGACAACGGTCCGACCAAGACCTACATGGTGGAAAATAAAGGCAAGGACGCCCGCCACCGTAATTTATACAATCTTTCCTTTGGAAAACGGCCGGCTGATGAGCTGTACGATCTCAAGAAGGATCCGGACCAGTTGAAAAATGTGGCGGCTGATCCGAAATATGCCAATACCCTCAAGACACTGAAGAAGCGTCTCTTTGGCAAGCTTAAGGAAACCGGGGATCCACGCCTCACAGGTAAAGGCCCAGACTTTGACAAGTTTCCTTATCTTGGAGGAGGGCCAAAATTCCCCGGGAACTTAAAGCCGAAAAAGTGAGTGAAAATAAAGAGGTATCTGAACCTGCGGGTGATGGATTTTTTCGTCTGGCTGAAACGGACCAGAGGTTTGATCTGCGCTGGCGAAGTGGTTCGCTCAAATATCGTGATTTCAAACTGCTAAGTGAAGGGGGCATTGCCAAGCTTTATTCGGCATTTGATGAGAACCTCCGGCGCACCGTTGTTTACAAGACCCTACATGATCATCTGCGGGAGGACGAGATCGAGACCCAGCGTTTCCTGCGAGAGGCGCGGGTAACGGCCAATATCGCCCACCCGGGCACCGTACCCCTTTATGAACTGGGTCGTGATCGCGAAGGTAATCTTTTCTTTACCATGAAACATGTGCGGGGCCGGGATCTGCGCGATATTATTAGTGCCCTGGGCGAGGGGGATGCAAATACCAGGGCGGCTTTTTCACTGCCGGTTCTCATTGATGTTCTCATTCGCGTTTGTGAAACGATTTCCCATGCCCATTCACGTGGGGTCATTCATCGCGACCTGAAGCCGGCCAATATATTAACGGGGCAATTCGGGGTAACCTATGTGATTGATTGGGGATTGGCCAAGGTTTGGGGTGAACCCGATATTGTTCATCCCGAAATGGGTCATGATGAGGATCCGGCACTCACGCCGGTGGGTCGCCGTTATGGCACGCCTTTTTATATGGCACCTGAATTGGCCCGGGGCGATGCGCATGTCGATGGTCGGGTGGATGTGTTCAGCCTGGGAAACATCCTGTTTGAAATTCTTACTCATCGCCAGTTGCTCGCTGGGGAAACCGGCGGTGAAGTGGTTACTAATCTTCTGAATCAACCCTTACCCAAACCTTCTGAAGTCGCTCCGGATCATGATATTCCCAATGAACTTGAGGTGATCTGCATCCGGGCACTGGAAAAGGATCCGAAAAAACGTTTTCAGGATGTCAGCGAACTGGCGGAAGGGCTTAAGCGTTTTCAGGCTGCCTAATAGAGTAAATTCTTGGCACCAGAGCCAAAGGGGTTTTCTTCTGCACTCAATTTATATCCCATGCAGGCGGGTAATACTTCAGTGTAGCGCTGGGCAATTTTCCCCCAGCGTTTGTGAAAGGCTTCAGTCACTTCCCTGGTGAAAATGGTTGGGGCGATAAACTGGCTCTTGGCCATCAGGTTAAAGTGAATGTGGGTGCGTAGATCGGTCTCAGGACGCGGTGGTGTGTACATCCAGCCTAGTACTTCTCCTTTTTTTACGCGTTGTCCCAGCTTGGCTTTTAGGAAGGGGCGGTAAAAATTTTCGGCCCCTGGGTCGATCATCGGTTCAATACTGTAATGAAATACAACCGGCTGACCATCGGTCCGGGCAAAAGTCAGGCCCAGTCCGTACCGATAGTTGGTCGTCATTTTCTTCAGGCGCGAATCATAGATGGGGCGCAACTGAAACCAGGGTGTTACGTTGCTGATAAACCCATCGGCCACCGCGTAGATGGGCGCGTAACTGTCAGGCTTCTGGGGAGTGGCCTCTTTTCCCGGTTGCTTGAAATAGATATGGCAACCAGTGTGAGGTCGAGAAAAGTTTTTGCCGAAATAAGGATGGCCCGCGGAAATCACATCCATATCCACCAGGAACCGGTCGGACTTGTGCGTGGCAAAATGGGTGATATCGGGTAGCTCGGCCAGTTGCTCTTGGGTGAGGCGCATCGTTTGCCGGTTTCGCCCCGGAGCCGAGGGATTGTAACGGCGCTGGGCCGATGAGCCCGCGTTTGGGTTGGATGGCAAGAGTGTTTGCACCTCATTGGCGGTAATGTAGCCGTCCTTGTTTTGGTCGATGGAACCGAACAAGACCTTGGGCCAGCCAAATTCGTCCTCAGAAATTCTACCATCCCGATTTGTGTCTCCCTTGAAAAAATCAATCAACAACCGGGTTGTTGCATCGGGCGCATTCGACCGATCCTGTCCGGGTGCTTGGCCAAAGGCAGGTAAACTCAAAGCCATTAATACAATGATTAACCTCATCAATGAGACACTGTGATTTGAGGTTTCCTTTTCGTCAAGCTGGCCTGTGCTGACAATTAGGTTAGCGTAGTTATTGCTTCAACCGCACCGGTTGGTTAGGTTCTGCCCATGCATTCCCTGTTGCGTGTTTTGTTATTATTGGCACTAGTGGTTCAACCGGTTTTTTGGGTGGATGCCCAAAAGAAACCCAAAAAGCCGAGAGGCAACTCCAAGGATGGTCGAAATAAACAGACCGGTAAAAAGGCTGAACCCAAGGATCCGGAACTCGCCAAGTACGCCATATTTGAGAAGTCCGCCCCGCGTCCCGGCACAACCACCGCAGTAGATACCCGGTTACCGTTGAAACTCTCCAAGGGAACCCGCATTGCCTTTATTGGGAATACCCTGCTGGATCGGGCTCAACACTTTGGCCACTTTGAGGCCGCTCTGCAACAGGCCTTCCCTAAAAGTGAGTTAACCGTTCGCAACCTGACTTGGGCTGCCGATCAATTGGGCACTGAACCGCGCCCGGCAAACTTTGCTGATGTGGAACAGCACCTCACTATCGCCAAGGCCGATGTGATCTTTGCGGCTTATGGCTTTAATGAATCCTTTGCCGGCGAATCTGGTTTACCGGAATTTCGCCAGAAACTTTCCGCCTACGTGGCTGACCTGAAACAAAAGGCGTTTAATGGGAAAACAGCTCCGCGCATTGTGTTGGTCTCACCCATTGCCAATGAGAACGTGAAAGGAGTGGCCGCAGCGAACCGCAACAACAAGAATATTGAAGCGTACACCGAGGTAATGCGTGAAGTGGCGAAAGCGCAGAAAGTGGGCTTTGCCGATGTTTATACCGGCACGGAATCTGCCATGGCCTCAGGAGGCAGTGATCTCACGATCAATGGCTGTCATCTTAATGACGAAGGGTATCAGGTTTTTGCCAAGGAACTCTTTAAACAAACCTTTGGTAAAGCCGCTCCCCAAACCAGTGGGCCATTACAGGCGGCGGTGGTGGAGAAGAACAAGCAGTTCTTTCGGCGGTACCGCCCGGTAAACACCTTCTATTACACCGGCGGTCGCAACCGCAGTTACGGCTATCTGGATTTTCTGCCCGCCATGCGCAACTTCGACATCATGGTGCAAAACCGGGATCGGCGTATTTGGGATTTGGCTCAAGACAAAAAGGTTCCTGCAAAGATTGACGATTCCAATGTGCCGCCCCTGCCCAAGACCACCGCCAGTCGTGGCGCCAATCAATGGATGAGTCCGGCTGATGAACTCAAGGCTTTCAAGGTTGATCCGCGTTTTGAGGTGAACCTGTTTGCCAGTGAAGAGGAATTCCCGGAAATCGCCTGCCCGATCCAGATGCGCTGGGATGCGCGCGGCCGGATGTGGGTGAGCTGTTCCACCACCTACCCGCACGTGTATCCGGGCAATGAACCCGATGACAAACTCGTGATTCTGGAGGACACCGATGGCGATGGTAAAGCGGATAAGTCCACGGTGTTTGCTGATGATTTGAATATTCCCCTGTCCTTTGAATTCGGTGATGGAGGCGTGTACGTGAGCGAAGAGCCTCACATGAGTTTTATTAAGGATACTGATGGGGATGGTAAGGCCGATTATCGTCGGCAGGTTTTAACCGGTTTTGGTTGTGAAGATTCGCACCATGCACTGCATGATTTTGTCTGGAGCCCGGATGGCGATCTGGTTTTTCGAGAATCGATTTTTCACCACAGCCAAATCGAGACACCTTACGGGCCGGTACGCCAGCAGAA
>Ga0208411_1001266_pt1 | contig 17469 bp, 16 predicted proteins | sample ETN01SmetaG_4_FD_185793 | JGI IMG/M metagenome (GOLD analysis project Ga0208411, IMG submission 185793) | Marine microbial and viral communities from oxygen minimum zone, Eastern Pacific Ocean - ETNP2014F12-01SV261 (SPAdes) (version 2) | ecosystem: Environmental > Aquatic > Marine > Oceanic ... | reverse complement strand
TTTGCAACAGCTTTGGGAACAATTGCAGCTCTGGGTTTGAGCAGACCAAACATGCCTTTCAAAGGCGCAGTAATGGCTTTGTTAATTTCTCCTATGATTGTTCCTTTAATTATTACAGCGGCGGGAATATTTTTCTTTTACGCAAAATTTGGATTGGTAGGTACTTACACTGGACTTATACTAGCCCATACAGCATTAGGAACCCCATTTGTTGTTATAACTGTTACAGCAACTCTTACTGGATTTGATACTAATCTTACTCGCGCATCAGCAAGTTTAGGCGCCGATCAGATAAAAACATTTTTTAAGGTGATTATGCCACTCATTCTTCCTGGTGTAATTTCAGGAGCTTTGTTTGCATTTATTACATCATTCGATGAAGTAGTGGTTGTTCTCTTTTTGGGAAGTGTTGATCAACAAACTATTCCTCGGCAAATGTGGGCCGGTATACGACAAGAGATAAGTCCGGTAATACTTTGTATGGCAACATGCCTTGTTGCGTTGTCAATTATGTTATTAACTGCAGTTGAATTGTTGAGAAGAAGATCTGAACGACTACGTGGTATAAAATTACGTAATTAAATTAATCTGTCATCATACCAACTGACCATAAAACTAAAACAATATATAACCAAACCATAACCCGATTCTAAATCAATCTATTTCTGAGATCAACGAGCATTTTCAAACAAAGTTTTAATTGATCAAAGGTTACATACTCGTCAATTGTATGAGCTTGCTCGATCGAACCAGGACCACAAACAACAGTGCTAATTCCGAGCTCTTGAAACAGACCCGCCTCAGTTCCGAAAGAAACTACACCTCTTGAATTATCACCCGTTAGATTACAAATAAGGTCGACAGCATCAGATTTTTCTACTTTGCTAAAACCTATTGTTTCTCCAACGGTTTCTTTTTTTATATTTGATTGCGGATAAACCTTTCTCATTTCAGGTAATAAAGTTTCTTCTACGTAAGATTCGATATTTTGATTAATAAATTTCCCATCCTCAGGAGTTACTGGTCTCACTTCCCAATCAACGGTACACTGGTCGGCAATTACGTTTGTGAATAATCCTCCACTAATTTTTCCTATTTGTAGAGTTGAATACGGTGGAGTAAAAACAGAATCTCTTGGTTTTCTTCTTTTAAGCTCTTCTCGTAATTCCATAAGTTTATTTATATAACGAATTGCATATTCGATAGCATTTACACCATGTTCAGGATCTGATGCGTGACCAGCCAAACCGGTAAAAAAAGTTGTATATTCATTGTAACCTTTATGTGCATGAATGGCTTTCATATTGGTCGGTTCACCTATTACACAAATAGAGAAATTAATATTTCTTTTTTTTAGTTCTCTTAATAGCACAGGTGCTCCTAAACATGAGGTTTCTTCATCATAAGTATATGAAAAATGAATTGGTTTTTTTAAGTTTTGCTTAGAAAAAAAAGGTGCCATAGCTAAGGTACAGGCAATAAATCCTTTCATATCACAAGATCCACGTCCATAAATTCTGTTGTTTTTTTCCCTAGCTATATATGGATCGGAAGACCATTCATTGGACGAGGCAGGAACTACATCTGTGTGTCCAGCTAAAATAATTCCTCCACCATTTAGTTTTTCTTTTCCGTTAATTGTCGAGAATAAATTGGCCTGTAACCCAGATTCATGAAAAGTTTTAAATGATGTGGCTTCAATTTCATCCAATTTTTTTTCACAATACTCGATTAATTTAAGATTTGAAGTACCTGACTCAGTTTGAAATTTTATTAAATCAGCCAAAATTTTCAAAGTTTCTGGAAATACTTGATCAATGATATTTTTTTGCGTAGCCATTTAAATAAAATAATAATATACATCATTACCATGAAACAGGAAATAACCTACGAAGACTACAATAAAGTAGAAATTAAAGTTGGCACAGTTTTAAGCGTTAAAAAAAACGAAAAGGCAAGAAAACCTTCATTAGTTGTTGAGGTTGACTTTGGTGAAAAAACAGGAATAAAAAAATCCTCAGCTCAAATTACACATTATTATAATGAGCAAAATTTAGTCGGTAAACAAGTAATAGGGGTCTGTAATTTTCCTAAAAAAAATATAGCTGGAATAGTTTCAGAAGTTCTTATATTAGGTGCTATTGAAAAAGATGGAAAAGTAGTTTTGGTGCATCCGTCTCAAAAGGTTGAAAACGGTCTTGAAATAGCCTGATGTTAAAGTAATTATATGTATCCAGATTTAACAGCGTTAATGATTTTTATGTTCGCTGCCGCATTTACGCCTGGTCCGAACAACCTTTTGTCTTCATATTCTGGGTTCAATTTTGGAATAAAAAAAACGCTTCCATTAATTTATGGTGTTACTTTCGGGTTTCCAATATTGGTAATTGTTATTAATTTTGGATTGATAATTTTTTTTAAAAAATTTCCGGCTCTTCAAGAAATAATAAAAATACTTGGCTCAATATTTATATTATATTTTGCCTACAAAATTGCTTTGAGCAAAAGCAATAAAGAACAAGAAATAAAAAATCCCGCTAAATTTATTAACATGCTTTTTTTTCAATTTATTAATCCCAAAGCAGTTTTATTTGCAATCATAGTGGTATCTACATTTATAAATACAAAAGAAAATTTTATAAGGGATACAATAATTGTTTTAAGTGTAGCTATCAGTTTTAGTTTTGTAAGCATTTTTTCATGGTGTTTGCTTGGAAAATTTTTAAGAAAATTTGCTACAAATAAGAAATTTATACAAGCATTTAACTATGTTATGTCCTTTTTACTTATTGTTTGTGTTATAATGTTTTATTTATAAAAGATGAAAATACATAGCAAAGATTCACTCAAATCTCTAAAAGAATTAAAAGTTGATAATAAAATTTATAAAATATTTAGTCTGAAAGAAGTAGAAAAAAATGGATTATCTGGCGCATCTAAATTACCAAAATCTTTAAAGGTTTTACTAGAAAATTTATTAAGATTTGAAGACGATTTAACAGTAGATAATAAACAAATTCTTGCTTTTAAAGAATGGCTTATTAAAAAAAGTTCAAAGGTTGAGATTGCTTTTAGGCCAGCGCGTGTTTTACTTCAGGATTATACCGGCATTCCATCAGTAGCTGATTTAGCCGCAATGCGTGAAGCAGTTCAGAAGAAAAAAAAAGATCCAGAAACGATTAACCCTTTATCACCAGTTGATCTTGTGATTGATCATTCTGTTCAAGTCGATACTTCAGCAACAAAAGATTCTTTTGTTAAAAATGTTAAGAGAGAATTTGAAAGAAATTATGAAAGATATTCATTTTTAAAATGGGGTCAACAAGCATTTGATAATTTTAGAATTGTGCCTCCAGGAACGGGAATTTGTCACCAAGTAAATTTAGAATATTTATCAAAAGTGACACGGTCTATAAAACATGGCAGTGAAAATTATGCTTATCCTGATACTTTGGTTGGTACCGACAGTCATACCACAATGGTAAATGGACTTTCTGTTTTAGGTTGGGGAGTGGGTGGTATAGAAGCAGAAGCGGCAATGTTAGGACAGCCAATTTCAATGCTTATTCCTGAAGTTGTTGGTTTTGAGCTTAAAAATAAATTACCAGAAGGCACTACGGCAACCGATTTAGTTTTAACAATTGTAAAAATATTAAGAGAAAAAAAAGTAGTTGGAAAATTTGTAGAATTTTATGGAGAAGGTTTAAAAAATTTGTCATTGGCTGACCGAGCGACAATTGCAAACATGGCTCCAGAATACGGAGCAACTTGCGGATTTTTTCCCACAGATGAAGAAACTATAAAATATTTAAGATTATCAGGACGAGATGAAGAGACTATAAAATTGGTTGAGTCATACTCTAAGGAACAGGGCCTATGGGTAAGTAATGATATAGAATTTACAGATACTTTATCATTCGACATGTCTACTGTTATGCCAAGCATTTCAGGACCAAAAAGACCACAAGACAAAATAAAACTTAATGAAGCAAAACAAAATTTTCAATTAGTTTCAAAAGATTTAACTAAAAGAGATAAAGCCAAAGAGTCAAAAGTGAATGGGGCTGATTATTCAATTAGGGATGGTCATGTAGTTATTGCGGCAATTACTTCATGCACAAATACATCTAATCCAAAAGTTTTAATAGCTGCAGGATTGTTAGCTAAGAAAGCTGTTAAACTTGGTCTTAATACTAAACCGTGGACAAAAACTTCGTTGGCTCCAGGATCGCAGGTGGTTACCGACTATTTGGAGAAGGCAGGCTTAAATACTTATTTAGATAAACTTGGATTTAATTTAGTTGGTTATGGATGCACTACTTGTATTGGAAATTCAGGACCATTAGCAGAAAATATTAATAATGCAGTTTTAGATAATGATATTTTTGTAGTTTCAGTTCTATCAGGAAACAGGAACTTTCAAGGAAGAATAAGTCCAGTTGTAAAAGCAAATTATCTTGCTTCACCTCCTTTGGTTGTTGCCTACGCGATAGCAGGAACAATGAATATTGATTTATATAAAGATCCACTTGGAAAAAGCAAAGATGGCAAAGATATATTTCTAAAAGATGTTTGGCCTTCAAATCAAGAAATTGAAAATACATTGCACATGTCTTTAAATTCGGACATGTTTGTTTCTAGATATTCTAATGTTTCAAAGGGACCAAAAGAATGGCAAGAGATAAAAATAAATCCGAGCAATATTTATAATTGGGACACGAGTTCAACTTATGTAAAAAAACCCCCATTTTTTGAAGATATGCCAGACAAACCACCAGGTTTTAAAAAAATCAAAGATGCAAGGCCGTTACTAATTTTAGGAGACATGGTAACGACGGATGACATTTCACCAGCAGGATCAATTCCCAAAGATAGTCCAACAGGAGATTATTTTATGAAATATCAAATTTTTCCAAAAGAATATAATTCTTATGGGGCAAGAAGAGGTAATCATGAAGTAATGATGAGAGGGGCATTTGGAAATATAAGAATTAGAAATGAAATGGCCCCAGGCACAGAGGGCGGATTTACGAAAATTTATCCAGAAGGAAAGATATCAACAGTTTTTGATGCTGCAATGGAATATAAAAAAAGAGGAACTGATTTAATTGTTATAGGAGGACAATTATACGGAACCGGTTCTTCAAGAGATTGGGCAGCTAAAGGAAGCTTATTATTAGGAATAAAAGCAGTTTTAGTGGAAAGCTTTGAGAGAATACATCGATCAAATTTAGTGGGCATGGGAATATTACCGCTACAATTTAAAAAGGGAATGAATAGGAAAAAATTAAATTTAATAGGCTCAGAACTTATAACTATTAAAAACATAGAAAAAGGATTGAAACCAACAGAAGATGTAGATGTTGAAATTAAATATGCAGACGGAACAACCAAAACTATTCAAACTATTTCCAGAATTGATACAAAAAATGAGATAGAATATTATAAACATGGGGGAATTCTCCAATATGTATTAAGAAACATGCTTTCATCTAGGAGTTAAATTGAGAAATATTAAAGTTAAAGTTCATTCTTCTAAATCTAAATTAAAAAAAAAAGATCAATTGGCCTGGAAAATTGCTGAAATTGCTTCCGACGAAGCACCATTAAATGAACAAGCGATTGATATGGTTATTAATAGGATTATTGATAATGTGGCGGTTGCGGTAGCTTCGCTTGAAAGACAACCAGTAGTCTCAGCAAGAGATATGGCTTTAGCTCATCCAAGAAAAGATGGAGCAACAATATTTGGAATAAATTCAAATCAAAAATTTCATTGTGAGTGGGCGGCTTGGGCTAATGGAACAGCTGTTAGAGAGTTGGATTTTCATGATACATTTTTAGCTGCCGATTACAGTCATCCTGGAGATAATATTCCTCCTATCTTAGCAGTGGCACAACAAAAAAATTTATCGGGAATGGATTTGATTAGAGGAATTATTACAGGATATGAAATTCAAGTGAATCTAGTTAAGGGAATTTGTTTACATGAACACAAAATTGATCATATTGCTCACTTGGGCCCTAGTGTTGCGGCGGGGCTTGGTTCGTTATTAAAACTTGATGTAGAAACAATTTATCAATCGATTCAACAAGCTTTACATACAACAATTTCCACAAGACAATCGAGAAAAGGACAAATTTCAAGTTGGAAAGCATTCGCCCCTTCGCATGCTGGCAAGTTGGCTATTGAAGCGGTGGATAGAGCAATGAGAGGAGAGGGTTCTCCGAGTCCGATATATGAAGGTGAGGATAGTATAATAGCTTATGTTCTTTCGGGACCTAAAGCGAAGTATACGATTCCTTTACCAAAAATTTGTGAGGAAAAAAAAGCTATATTAGAAACTTATACCAAGGAACATTCTGCAGAATATCAAGCGCAGGCGTGGATAGATTTGGCCAGAAGTTTAAATAAAAAAATTGACAATATTTCTAATATAAAAAAAATTGAAATTCATACTAGTCATCATACTCACAATGTAATTGGTAGTGGGGCAAACGATCCCCAAAAAATGGATCCAAACGCAAGCAGAGAAACATTAGATCATTCAATCATGTATATTTTTGCAGTAGCGTTGGAGGACGGCAAGTGGCATCATATCAATTCTTATACCTCTGAACGAGCTCATAAAAAAAGTACAGTCGAGTTATGGCAAAAAATTAAAACTTTTGAAGACAAAAAATGGACTAAGAAATATCACGATCCCAATCCTAAAAAAAAATGTTTTGGTGGTAAAGTCACAATAAAAATGAAAGATGGTTCAAAAATTGAAGATCAACTTGGTATTGCTGACGCTCATCCCAATGGGAAAAATCCTTTTAAAAGGGAAAATTATATTAATAAATTCAAAACACTTACTAGTGATATTGTTAACGATAAAGAAGCCGAAAGATTTTTGACAGATGTTCAAAATTTAAGAGCAATAAATAAATTGGAACTTTACAAACTAAATATTGATATTAATCAAGAAAGAAAAAAAAAGACCTACAATAACGCCATTTTTTAAAGATTCTTATATTCTTGACTCACTAAACATATTGTAATTCAATATATTAATAAATTAATGGGGGGAAATATGTTTAATATATTTAGAAAAATAATTGGTTTATTTATTGCTTCTTTCCTTTTCTTTTCAATTTCATCTACAAGTTTTGCAATCGACAAGTTACACTTTTTAATAGGTGGTGGAGCTGGCGGCGGATGGGATCGACCATTAACAGCAATTATACTAAGCGGCACTATTTTATTAGTTAGCTGGCAAACCTACAAAAGTTTCAAAAAATAGTATATTTTAAATTAACCAAGAAGCAAAAGGTTCATGGATTGTTAGTACTCCAAGACCCATAAGACCTCCAATGATTAGTTGGATGGCAACCACTAAAATTACTGCTAAACCAACATAACCTATCCAGAGATGATTTTTGATAACATTAGCAAAATAAGTAGCAGCTGTACCTATAAGGATAACAGATAACAGCAAACCAAAAATTAATAAATAGTAGTGTTGTTGAGCGGCTCCAGCAACTCCAATGACATTATCAAAACTTAAAGTAATATCAGCAATTAATACTTGATAAACTCCTCGCATAAATGAAGGTTCTTTAGATTTTTTTGTGGGTGATTTTATTTTTTTGCTACTAAATAAATCTTGCCATAAATCTTTGACAATCCAAAGAAGAAGCGCACCTCCGATCAATTTTATTAAAGTGAATTGAAACAGATAAGTCGCTGAAGCAGCAAAGATTACTCTAAAAATGAAGGCAGCAAGCACGCCCCACATAATTATTTTTTTTCTATTCATTGGGGCAAAGTTAGCAGCAACTAGGCCAATAATGACGGCATTATCAGCGGCCATAACGATATCGATAAATATGATTTGAATAAATATTATGGTTTCTTCTAACATTTTTATACTTTTATTATCTTAATAATTGTATTGCAATTAGTCATTCTTCGTTGTGAAATAAGACATTAACAATTCTATGGAGGGGAAAATGAAATTAATTAGAAATATTTTTGTTGTATTAGCAGCACTGTTATTCAGTGTGAGCTTGGCTAATGCTGGCGAAAAATGGGATATGGCTCTTGCATATGGAGCCGGAAATTTCCATTCAGCGAATGCAACAGAATTTGCAAAAAATGTTACTGATAAAAGTGGTGGAAAACTGACTATTGTAACTCATCCGGGTGGATCTTTATTTAAAGGGGGAGAAATCTTTAGAGCGGTAAGAACTGGCCAAGCTCCCATTGGAGAAAGATTTATGTCTGCTTTGGGAAAAGAAGATCCGTTACTAGAAGTTGATTCACAACCATTCTTGGCAACAAACTACGGAGCAGCAATGAGGCTTTATCAATCTTCAAAACCTGAAATCGTAAAAGGTCTTGATGCTAAGGGTCTTGTATTTTTATATGCAGTGCCCTGGCCTGCGCAAGGTTTGTATAGCAAAAAGGAAATTAACAGTGTCGCAGATTTGAAGGGTTTAAAGTTTAGAGCCTACAATACTGCAACAATTAGAATTGCTGAACTAACTGGAATGGCACCAACAAAAATTGAAGCAGCTGAAATTAGTCAAGCTTTTTCAACAGGGGCGGTTGAAAGTATGATTACATCACCAACAACAGGAAAAAATAAAAAAATTTGGGAAAATGGTGTTGGGTATTTTTATGATATCGCTGCATGGTTTCCAAAAAATATGGTGATTGCAAACAAGGATGCCTGGAATAAATTAGATGCTGATACTCAAAAACTCATCATGTCCGAGGCTGCTAAAGCTGAGCAAAAAGGTTGGGATTTATCTAAAAAAGGGAACAGAGACGATAAAAAAGCTCTTGCTGATGCTGGTATGAAAGTTGGTAAAGTTAACGCAACTTTGAAGAAACATTTTGAAGGTGTAGGCGCTACAATGTCCAAAGAATGGGCTGATCGTGCTGGGGCTCGTGGACAGGCTGTCCTCGCTGCTTATAAATAATAAATTTAATTCTTAAAAAAAGGCCGTATAATTAAACGGCCTTTTTTTTATGCTTTGTAAAATTGATAATTACTTAAGAATTCTTTATAGACTGTCAGGTTATATAGCAGCTGTATTTCTTATACTTGTTGCAACATTTATTCTTACAGGAATTGCATCTAGGATATTTGGTTTTTATATTCGAGGTTTAGCAGAATATTCAGGTTATTGCATGGCTGCTTCTTCTTTTCTCGCTTTGGCTTATACCTTTGGAGAAAAAGGGCACATTAGAATTACATTATTCTTAGAAAAAGCTAGCACAGGTATAAGAAGATTTTTAGAGTTATGGTGTTTATCAATAGCAACTTTTTTTTCAGGTTTTTTATCTTATTATTTTATTAAAATGCTAATTATTTCAATTAAGTTTGGGGAACGAAGCGAAGGGGCAGATGAAATTTATATTTGGATACCACAGGTTACTGTAGCATTAGGTTCAACAATATTTTTTATTTGTGTATTGCATAATTTTATTTTGTTAATTTTAAAGCGAAACAATAATTAATTATGCCAGAATTATTTCTAACAATCTTTTTTATTTCTATTTTACTAATTTTGTTGGGGACTGGAGTGTGGGTTGCTCTTAGCATGGTAGGTGTATCAGCGATCGGGATGCTACTTTTTACATCTAGACCAGTCGGAGATGCAATGGCTACAACAATTTGGGGAACGAGCTCATCTTGGACTTTAACAGCATTACCATTATTTGTTTGGATGGGTGAAATATTATTTAGAACTAAATTATCTGAAAATTTATTTAGAGGTTTAGCTCCATGGATGGCACGCCTACCTGGAGGCCTAATTCATGTAAATGTTGTTGGATGCGCTTTGTTTGCAGCGATATCTGGCTCTTCAGCAGCAACTGTCGCTACTGTTGGAAAAATGTCTATCCCCGAATTGAGAAAAAGAAATTATCCAGAAAAATTATTGCTTGGTAGTTTAGCAGGATCTGGAACTTTAGGCTTATTAATACCACCATCAATCATATTGATTATTTATGGAGTAACAGTTCAAGAATCTATCGCTAAACTTTTTATAGCAGGAATTATACCAGGAATCATGATTGCTATATTTTTTATGTTTTACGTAATCGGTTGGTCAATGTTCAACAAGGACATCATGCCCAAAATGGGAGAAACGTTTTCTTTTTCTCAAAAAATTAAACAGTCAGGCCAATTGATACCCGTAATAGTTTTGATTGTGGCTGTTATAGGATCAATATATGTGGGAATAGCAACTGCAACAGAAGCAGCATCTTTAGGTGTGGTGGGTGCTTTAATACTGTCTTTTTTTCAAAAAAGTCTTAATAAAGAAACTTTTAAATTATCTTTACTAGGCGCTACAAAAACTTCATGCATGATTGCATTTATTTTAGCTGGTTCTTCTTTTTTATCTTTAGCTATGGGTTTTACTGGTCTTCCCAGAAATCTTGCGATTTGGATAAATGAAATGAAACTTTCTCCTTACGTTTTAATTATGGTTTTGACAATTTTTTATATTATTCTTGGAATGTTTTTAGATGGAATTTCAGCCGTTGTATTAACGATGGCGATTATAGAACCAATGATTAGACAAGCAGGTTTTGATATGATTTGGTTTGGAGTTTTCTTAGTTATTGTTGTTGAGATGGCTCAAATTACTCCTCCAGTTGGATTTAATTTATTTGTGCTTCAAGGTATGGCAGATAAAGATATGGGATTTATAGCAAGAAGCGCTTTCCCGCTTTTTCTTTTAATGATTCTAGCAGTTATAGTAATAATTATTTTTCCTGAAATTGCGCTTTGGCTCCCACAACAAATGATTCAACCGCTTAAATAAATTTTTTCAATTTATTTAGAGGTTTTAAAATTATTCCAGAGTTTATCAATCCTTCTTTTATTTCTTTAGCGGTGTCCACAGCGTTTTGACCATCTCCATGCACGCAAATGGAATCAATTTGACAAGGGATTTGTTTTCCCGAATAACAATTCAGTGCTTGGTTTTTCACCATCCTAATTACATGTTTCTTGGCAATTTTTGGATTGGCAATCATTGCATTATTTTTTGATCTAGAAATCAAATTTCCATTATCTTCATAATTTCTATCAGCAAATATTTCTGTTGCAGTTTTCATTTCAAATTTTTTTCCTGCCTTTTCCATTTGAGATCCTGCTGGAATTAAAAAAATTAATTCTTTATTAACTTCAAGAATAGATTTTGCAATTAATTTTGCTAAATCATAATCTTCACAGGCCATGTTATTTAAAGCTCCATGAGGTTTTACATGAGTAACTTTTACATCCAATTTAGTGGATATATTTGAAAGAGTAATGATTTGATCAATAATCAATTTCCTTATTACATCAGAAGGTAAGTTAAGCCTTTTTCTTCCAAAATTTTCCGGATCATTGAAAGATGGATGAGCTCCAATACTGACACTATTTTCTTTTGAAATTTTAACCGTTTTTTCCATAGTAAGTCTATCTCCAGCGTGATAACCACAGGCGACATTTGCAGAGTTAACAATTTTCAGCAGCGAAGGGTCATTTTCAGTGGAATGAAACTTTGAACTTTCACCCAAATCACAATTAATATTAATTTCCATCTTTTAAAACGCTAGTTTATTTAATAAACAATAATAACTATTATATCAATTAATGTTCAAAAAATTAAGCAATATCGGTGACAGTGGAATCGTTTGTGATTTTGGCGATGAGGTTAGTAAAAAGATGAACGTTGAAGTTATCAAATTATTTCACTATGTGAGACAACAAACTTTTGAAAAAAATTTGGAAGGGATATTAAATTGCACACCCTCGTACAACAAATTAATTATAAATTTTGATCTCAAAAAAATAAATGCTATCAAAATTCTAAATTTTTTAAAATCGATTGATTTTTCTAAATTAAATCTATCCCAAAATAAAAAAGAATGGGTTATTCCTATTTGTTATGATTTTGCAATGGATTTGAAAAATATGAGCAAGGTTTTAAAAATTGATAAAGATGAAATTATAAATATTCATTCCAAAACTGTTTTTTTTATATACATGATCGGTTTTATACCTGGCCATCCATTTATGGGAGATTTAGATTCAAAACTTTTTTTAAATCGTTTGAAAACTCCCAGAGTTAAAATACCAGCAGGATCTGTCGGTATAGTTGAAAAATTTTGTAATATTTATCCTTACGAAAGTCCAGGCGGATGGAACATAATAGGCAAAACTCCAACTAAACTTTTTAATAAAGAGGATAGCAACAAACCATGCCTTTTGTCGCCAGGCGATACTGTAAAATTTAAATCAATATCAAAAAAGGAATTTGAGGATTTAGACAATGAAAAATAATTTTTTTGAAGTTTTGAGACCTGGAATTAATAGCACTTTTCAAGACGAAGGTCGATTTGGCATGCAGCATTTAGGTGTAGCTCCTGGCGGATGTATGGACCATAAGTCATTTTTAATTGCAAATGCGTTAGTTTCAAATAGCGAAAAAGAAGGAGTCCTAGAATTTGCTTATCAAGGCCCTCTACTAAAATTGGTTAAAGGTAAAACTAAATTTGCAATTACAGGAAATGTGCTTTTTCAAATTATTAATTCAAAAAACGAAGCGATAAATGGAGAATGTAACAGAAGTTATGATTTAGATGAAGGAGAACAAATAGACATTTTAGCAACCAAACAATCTGCTTATGGATACTTGTCAGTCGAAGGTGGATTTGACGTGTTGCCATTTTGTAATAGTGTTTCAACTTTAGTCAGAGCCAATATAGGTCCAAACAAAGGTAAAAAAATTAGTATTGAAAATAAAATACTTTTAAAAACAAACAGAAAAGGGAAAAATAATTATATGGCACAGGTTTCATTCGAGAAAAAAAACGTAATTAGAGTTCTTAAAGGTTCGCAACATAATTATTTTTCAGAAGCGAGTCAAAAAGATTTTTTTTCAAAAAATTATAAAATCACCAATCTTACAGATCGCATGGGCATGAGGTTAGAAGGGATTTTTATAAAAAATATTGCAAGCAGTAATATTAGGTCAGAAGGAATTACTAAAGGAGCTATTCAAGTGCCCGCGGATGGACAACCGATTGTGCTGTTAACTGATCATCCTACAATTGGAGGTTATCCTAAGATAGCTAATGTAATATCTGCAGATTACGATCTGTTGGTACAAAAAACACCTGGAGAAGAAATTTCATTTAAATGTGTAACATTGCAAGAAGCAGAAAAAATATATAAAGAATATCAAACTAATATTTCAAAAATTATAAAAGATATTAAAGAAATAAATTGACATTCTTAAATAAAATTCCTGGTCCACTTCTAGTTTTTTTAGGAGCTTTATGTTTAAGTTTTGGTGGCATAATCGTAAAATCATTTGAGGGAGCTAACTTGTGGCAAATTCTTTTTTGGAGACAACTTTTTTTTTCCATTATTGTAGTTCTATATTTACTTATAAGTTATAAAAAAAATTTCTTTAGATCTTTTTATAATTCTGGTCTTCCTGGTTTTATAGCAGGATTATTTTTAGCTGTTGGTTTTGCAGCCTATGTATTTTCTATGTATACTACGACTGTTGCAAATACGAATTTTATAATTACAACGGAGACAATTTTTTTAGCACTATTTGGATATTTTTTATTGAAAGAAAAAATTAATTTAGTAACTTTTATTTCAATTATTTTGGGCATGTCGGGGGTTTTGTTGATTATTGCAAGTTCTCTTTCTATTCAGTCTAGCGATCAATTTCTTGGGAATTTTGTAGCATTTGCAATGCCGATTTCTTTTGCAATATTAGTAATGATAGTTAGAAAATATCCAAATGTAGATATGGTTCCGGCTCAGTTCACTGCTGGGATCGTAGCTACAGTTATTGGTTTGTTTGTTGCTGGAAAAATATTAATTTCTCCTCATGATCTTTTCCTAGCTTTTATGGCAGGCTTTTTTCAAGTTGGATTTGGATTTATTTTGATAACAACTGGATCTCAAACTACACCCGCTGCTGTAGTAGGTGTTTTAATGTTAACAGAAGCTGTATTTGGACCTTTGTGGGCTTGGTTATTTATAAATGAGGTGCCACCAACAAGTGTGATTATGGGTGGCGGTGTTATTATTTTTTCAATTTTATTACAATCATTTTACAGCAAAAAATCTATATAACTATATTATTTGACATTTTATCTTATATAACACACACTGCGATTCATACGGGAGAGACCAATTTAATTGGCGCCGAAGGAGCAACCACCCCGGAAACTCTCAGGCAAAAGGACCGTACATAATGACTCTGGAAAGAAGGCTTAGCCTCACCGAAGGAGTAAATCTCTCAGGTAACCGGACAGAGGGGGTTTACTAAGAGTTATTATGGAAATACAAAAAACAGCTTTATACGAATATCATAAAAACCTTGGAGCAAAGTTTGTGTCGTTTGCGGGATATCAAATGCCTGTTCAATACTCCTTAGGTATTATAGAAGAACATAAACTAACTCGAAACGAAGCAGGTTTATTTGATGTTTCTCATATGGGACAATTATCCATTGAAGGAAATACTGATTTAATTTTAGCTTTAGAAGAAATTATTCCTACAGATTTAAAAAACATCAAGCTTAATCAATCAAAATACTCTTTTCTTACAAACAAGAATGGTGGCATTTATGATGACTTAATTGTAACAAAAGTAGAAAAAGGTTTTAATATTATTCTTAATGCCGCTTGTAAAGATAATGATTATAAAATTATTAAAAAAACTCTTGGTGACAAATATAATTTAATACTGCATAAACACTTGTCCCTGATTGCTTTGCAGGGTCCTAAAGCATCAGAAATTTTGGAAAATATAATTAACGGCATTTCATCTCTTAAGTTTATGAATGGAAACATTTATTCTTATAATGGAACTAAAATTTATATTACAAGATCAGGTTACACTGGTGAGGATGGGTTTGAAATTTCAATACCAAATAACAATGTTGAAGTACTTGCAAAATCATTGATAAACAAAGGGGCAAAACCAATAGGTTTGGGAGCTAGAGATACATTAAGATTAGAAGCGGGGCTGTGTCTTTATGGTCATGACATTAATGAAACAACCACTCCCATAGAAGCAAATCTTAAATGGGCAATATCAAAGAGAAGAAGAAAAGAAGGTGGCTTCTTAGGCTACAATAAAATTAAATCAGACATGAATGGTGAATTGTCTCGTTTAAGAGTAGGAATTAAACTAACAGGAAAAGTAATAGCAAGAGAAGGTGTAAAAATTTTTTCTGAAGATGGTAGTGCAATTGGATCAATAACTAGTGGAACTTTTGGTCCAAGCGTGAATTGTCCTATTGCTATGGGTTATGTAAAATATAGTTTTGCAAAATCCGGAACAAAAGTTCTTTTGGAAGTTAGAGGAAAAAAATACGATGCTTATGTATCAGAACTTCCTTTTTATAAAAAAAACTATGTGAGGTAAAATGAGTGAAAAAAAATTTTCTAAACAACACGAATGGTTAACAATAGATGGAGAGATAGCCACTATTGGCATTACAAAACATGCATCGGAAATGCTTGGAGATGTCGTCTTTGTTGAACTTCCAGAAAAAGGAAAGAATGTAGAAAAAGATGGGCAGGCGGGCATAGTAGAATCAACAAAAGCTGCAAGCGACATTTACATTCCAATTTCAGGCGAAATTACAGAAATCAACCAGGCTATCGTTGATGATCCTTCTACAATTAATAAAGATCCAGAAGGAAACGCCTGGTTTTTTAAAATTAAAATTAAAAACAAAGCAGATTTAGACAGACTTATGAATAAAACTGATTACGATAAATTTGTAGCTGAGAATCCTAATTAATATGATTGAAGATATATCAAAAGAATTTATTAGAAGACATATAGGACCTTCAGAGGATGACGTAAAAAAAATGTTGGAGGTCGTTGGAGCGGATTCTTTAGATGATTTAATAAAAAAAACGGTTCCAGACAATATTTTATTAAAAGATAAATTAGAAATAGGTGATCCAACTTCCGAACACGAATCAACAAAACAAATAAAAGTTATTTCAGAGAAAAACAAATTATATAAAAGTTATATAGGTATGGGTTACCACAATACCTACATGCCCAACGTTATTTTAAGAAACATATTTTGTAGTCCAGGTTGGTACACTGCTTATACTCCATATCAACCCGAAGTAGCCCAGGGAAGATTAGAGATGTTACTAAACTTTCAACAGATGATTATAGATTTTACTGGAATGGATATAGCTAACGCATCATTGTTAGACGAATCAACAGCTGCGGCAGAAGCGATTGGATTAAGTCACAGATTAGACAAAATAAATTCAAACAAGGTATTTATCTCTAGCGATTGTAACCCTCAAACCATTGATGTAATCAAAACAAGAAGCGAAGTTTTTGGTTTAAAATTAATTATTGGTGATCAAGAAAAAGATTTAAAAAATATAGATGGAAATATTGTTTGTGGTGTTATTCAATATCCCGGAACATTAGGCGATATTAAGGATCCAAGTGAAGCAATAAGTAAAATCCACAAAAAAAATGGTAAAGCTATTTTGGTTTGTGATCTTTTGGCTTTAGCAAAACTTAAGACACCAGCAGAACTTGGGGCCGATATTGCTGTTGGAAATTCTCAAAGGTTTGGAACTCCAATGGGTTATGGGGGTCCCCACGCTGCATTTTTTGCAACTAAAGATGAATATAAAAGGGCGATGCCGGGAAGAATTATTGGCGTTTCTGTAGACCGATTAGGAAAGAAAGCATTGCGTATGGCGTTACAAACTCGAGAACAACACATAAGAAGAGAGAAAGCTACGAGTAATATTTGTACCGCACAAGCTTTATTGGCTATAATTTCTGCAGCTTACGCTATCTATCATGGACCTAAAGGTATTAATCAAATAGCAGAGAGAATATCAAAGTTAGCGAAAAGTTTTGCTGATAAAATTAAAAAATCTGGATATGAACTTTATTCTGATAATTTTTTTGACACCGTTACTATCCTTACAAAAAATAAAACACAAAATATTTATAAAAATGCTCTTAGAAATGGGGTTAATTTAAGATTGGTTAATGAAAATATGTTGTCGGTAGCATTTGATGAAAGAAAGACGGTTGAAAAAACTAATGAACTCTTAAAAATTTTCAATAGCGCTGAATCAATTAATCAAGCAGGCAAAGTTGTGCTAAATAATATACCAAAAAAATTAGAAAGATCATCGGGATACCTTACGCATCCTGTTTTTAACTCTTACCATTCGGAAACTGAAATGACTCGATATTTGAAAAAATTAGAAGATTCAGATATTGCTTTAAATAGATCAATGATCTCACTAGGTTCTTGCACTATGAAATTAAATGCAGTGTCAGAAATGATACCAGTTACTTGGAACGAATTTTATGAACCTCATCCTTTTGCACCAGTAGAACAAATGGAAGGATATAGAAATTTATTTACAGATTTAAAAAATTGGTT
>Ga0208411_1001259_pt1 | contig 17532 bp, 23 predicted proteins | sample ETN01SmetaG_4_FD_185793 | JGI IMG/M metagenome (GOLD analysis project Ga0208411, IMG submission 185793) | Marine microbial and viral communities from oxygen minimum zone, Eastern Pacific Ocean - ETNP2014F12-01SV261 (SPAdes) (version 2) | ecosystem: Environmental > Aquatic > Marine > Oceanic ... | reverse complement strand
TTGAAAAATTGGAAGGATCTGATATGTGGAAGATTGAGAAAGCTAAAGGTCAAGATATGATCTATGGTGGTAATTCAAGAACACTTGCAATCTATCAAGCAATTGAAGATGTAAGGAAAGCTAATAATGATAAATGTGATGAGATTGATGCCTTATCAGGTGCTGATGCTATTGAAGCTTATAACCCTGAATACTAAATTAAAATAAAAGTTAGTAGGAATTATAAATACCCCTAGACAACTAGGGGTATTTTTTATGGCTGAACCTGCCACTAGGACACAATTAAAAGATTACTGTTTAAGGAAGTTAGGTTTTCCCGTCCTAGAAGTCAATGTAGATGATGATCAGATAGAAGACTCAATTGATGATGCTCTTCAATATTATCGTATGCGTCATTATGATGGTGTTGAGCTTGCATATATGAAGCATGTCTTGACCACAGATGACATGACGAGATTTCAGTCTCAATCTTCCACAACTACTGTAGGTACTACAGAGTGGAAAACAAGAGATAAGTATCTTGAAATGCCTTCTGATGTTGTTGGTGTATCTAAAGTCTTTGGTCTTGCAAGTAATGCTGTAAGAAATAACCTATTTGGTATTGAGTATCAGATCTTCTTGAATGACCTATATGCTGTAGGTTCTCTTGACTTCCTTAACTATTATATGGTTAAGACATGGATGGAAACTATGGACATGGTACTTAACAATGGTGCTTTTGTTCAGTTTAGATTTAATATGAGACAAGATAGATTGTATCTTGATGTTGGGCAGGACATGATGAATGAAGATGTTCATGTTATTGTTGAATGTCATAGAGCATTAGATCCTGATACTTATACTCAAGTTTATAGTGATGTATTTTTAAAGAAATATACTACTGCTTTAATAAAAAGACAGTGGGGCCAGAACTTAATTAAGTTTAATGGTATCCAACTTCCTGGTGGAGTTGCTATTAATGGTAGAGATATCTTTGAAGATGCAGAGAAAGAAATTGCTGAGATTGAAGAATCTTCAAGCAGTACATACGAATTACCACCATTTGACATGATCGGATGAAAAAAGTATATTTTCCTCAATACGGTGGTGTCGCTACCGAACAGAATCTGGTACAAGACTTGGTTGATGAACAAATCAAGTTGTTTGGATCTGATGTGTTTTATATTCCTAGGATACATTTAAAAGATAAGTCTCTTGGAGAAATCATACAGTCTGAATTTAGTCAGAGTTATATGATTGAAATGTTCTTAGTGAATGTTGAGGGATTTGGTGCTGGTGCTGAGTTTGTAAGTAAGTTTGGTCTAAGAATAACTGATGAGATAACCTTTGTCGTATCACGTAGAAGGTGGGAACAGTCTGCTAATCCAGCATTAAACCTTGCTGTAGATGGTAGGCCTAATGAAGGAGATCTAATCTACTTCCCAATGACAGAAGATCTATATGAAGTTAAGTATGTTGAAAGAGAGAATCCTTTCTTTCAATTAGGAAAACAGTATTTCTATCAACTCACTGCTGAGATATATGAGCAGGGTGCTGATAAGTTTGATACAGGTATTGATGAGGTTGATGATGTAGAGAGACAGTTCAGTAATATTACTACATTAAATGTTGGACTTACTACTAGACAGACGGCTACAGGAACACTTGCTGTCAACCCATCTGGTGTAATAACAACAGCAACTATAACTCTTGCTGGCACAGGATATAATATAGCACCAAATGTTACTATTGGTAATGTTGGTAGTGGTAGTGGTGGTTCTATCACATCATCTATTATAGATGGTGGTGTAACTACTCTTACTGTTGCCAATGGTGGTAGTGGGTATGACCCAAGTAACTTACCAACTATTACAGTAGATGCTCCACCAGAAGCAATTCAATTTGTTAATGACGAGCATGTAGTTATTGGTGGATTTACACAGCAGGGTGGAGGAAGAAGTTGGACTTCTTCTAATAAGGTAATCACTGTTACTGCACTTGGTGCATTTGATTCTATATTTGCTACAACTACACAGAAGAAATACTTCTACTGGAAGTTTGAAGATAAACGTATTAGTTATGTTTATCAATACAATGGTACTACTGCAACTACAGTCTCTGGATATTTTTATTATGATTCTGTAAATTCAAAGTATATTATTAATGCTTGGGAAGACACATCAACCAATGGTGGACAGGCAACAGTATATGATCTAATGAGTGCTACTATTGCTGAGGTAGCAGATTGGAATGGTGTTACAAATGTACTTGAAGTTATGAACCGTACAGGCAACTTCCTAGATGGTGACATGATTAGAGGGGTTGAATCTAATGCCATATATACATTAGGTACATTCTCTACTATTGACAATCAAAGTACTGAATGGGATCAAAATGCTGCAATTGAAGATGGTGCAGATGACTTAATTGATTGGGGTGAGAAGAACCCATTTGGTGAATTTGGTAATTATACAGGTAGCTTCTGATGTTAGGAACACAATTTTACAATCAAGCAGTTAGAAAAACTGTTATATCATTTGGTACTCTCTTTAATAATATTGAGTTAAAGAAAGTTGTTGATGGACAAGTATTAGAGACAGAGAAAGTTCCTCTTGCTTATGGTCCAAAGCAAAAGTTTTTATATAGACTTCAAGGTAATCCTACCGATGGTAAGAAGGTAGCAATTACCATGCCACGTATGTATTTTGAGATGACTGGGATTGATTATGATTCGTCAAGGAAGACACCTGCTACTCAAAAGTATAAAGCAGTTGTTAGTCCTAATAGTGAGGAAGCTGCAAAGGAAGTAAGAACACAATATGTCCCTGTCCCATATAATATTTCATTTGAAGTTGGTATCCTTGCTAAGTCACAAGATGACGGCCTTCAGATATTAGAGCAGATTCTTCCTTTCTTTCAACCATCATTCAACATGAGTCTTAAGTTCATTCCTGATATGAATGAAACGAGAGATGTTGCTGTTGTTTTAAATAGTGTTGATTTTGATGATGATTGGGAAGATGATTTTAGTACGAGACGAAGTATAACTTATTCAATGCAGTTCACTGCTAAGTCTTATATCTACGGTCCCTACAGTAAGGCAAGTGTTATCCGTAAGTCTAAGATTATTGAAACTATTGGCGATCAAAATGTTAACAAGCGTCATGTTGAATTGACATATACACCCAAAGCAAAAACAGATATTAATGCAGATGGTAGCATAGATGCTTCTGATGATGCATTAGTATCTGCTGATGATGATTTTGGATTTAATGAAGGGATGAACTTCTTATGAATACCCTAGAAGAAAATATGGAAGAGATGTTGGATATTGATGTATCCAATACTCCTGAAGGTGGATGCACAACTAGGAAGAAACAACTGAAGGATGTTAATGAAGACATAGAAAAAGATTATGCGTATACTAGAGGAGAACTCTACTCACTCATAGATCAGGGTCAGGAGGCGGTCAGAGGTGCCTTAGAAGTTGCTCAGGAAAGTGGGCATCCAAGAGCATATGAAGTCGCTGTAGCGGCAATGAAGCATGTCTCAGACATGACAGATAAACTTGCTGATCTACATAAGAAGATGAAAGACCTTGATGAAGATAAGAAAGGTCCAAGTAAGGTTACTAACAATGCTATGTTTGTTGGTAGTACATCAGAACTTCAAAAAATGCTAAAACAAATGAGTGGAGGTAAACGCTAATGGCATATCAAAGAAGAGATAAAGATAATGCAGTTGCTGATCCTCAACCTGGCAGTACAACTGTCAACCAGTTTTCTGGTACTGAAGGTTGGGCAACAGTTACATATAAGAATTGGAATGATGATTTCCAAGCAAGGAAATCTGATAATTCAACAAGGACACCTGGTGCATTTCAAGCAAGAACTTCCGCTAATGCAACTAGGACTCCTGCTGCATATCAAAGAAGAAATACAAGCAACAGCTCAGTATCTGCATAGTAAATTGACAAATCCTGACATTTATGTTAGAGTGCCTGACAGAGACGTTATAATTACTATATGATGCAATGCCGAATATGCAATTCAAGGAATGTGATATACACCGTTTAGTTACGGCATGTAAAGTATATCAGGAACAAACGGGATCAGAATATATGTGGGATGAGTATGAACATCTCATACGTAAACTGCATAATTATGAAAATGATATTTCATGTCCTGAATGTGTTGTATGTGATGTACACTCATGAATGAATTATTCGTTTTTTATTATAAAGCCTACTATAAGCAACATGGACAAACATGATATACCATTCATAGGAGACTTCTATACTAAAGCACAAGTAGATCAAATGATTACTGATGCTCTTGAGGAAGCAAGAAAGATTGATGAAGAGTCCATGCGTAAGCACAATAGGACTGCAACTATCATCAGTATGATTCTTGGGTTTACTTGCCTTGCATTATTTGTTGATGGATTGTTAAGGATACTTGGTATCATCCCACCATTTATGGATTTGGATGTAAGTATTGTGGATAAGGTTGTAGAGAGAGTAGAGAGTGATATTATACCAATGGTTCAAAAGTATCAACGTTATATACCAGGACTCTGACATTTATACCTATTTGAGAGATAATGATTTATAATTATAGGTGTAATGTGGAGTTGAAAGATCATGTCCCACTATACCATAGGCTATCACGATAGTCTCCAGATCAAGCACGAAATTTGTGAGTATGCAAAAGACGCATACGAAGCAATACAACAAAGTAAAAAGGATGTTCCTGACTTAGAGGGACATCCTTCTTTTGTTGACTATTGTATGAAGGAGTGATACAATGACTACTATAACAAAACATAAGGATGAAATTATGTGGTGGATGAGTAGACTAACAGTTATGATATGTGCTTTATGCTTTTCAGTTGTATTTGCAGCATCAGCATACGCAGCAGATATACAAATGGGTGCAGGAGGCAACTTAGTTTTTGAACCTAATGAGATAACAATCTCTGCAGGAGAATCAGTTACAATAGTCAATGGAGATTTACCACCACATAACTTTGTGGTAGCAGATCATCCAGAACTATCACACCTAGACCTTGCGTTTGTAGGTGGAGAAAGTTTCAATGTTACTTTTGATAATCCAGGAGACTATGAGTTTCAGTGTGAACCTCACGCTGGTGCTGGTATGAAAGGAGTTATCCACGTATCATGAACGATATGCTATGGTCTATAAATATTATGCTTGGTACTTTACTCAGTGGAGTAGGGTATTTAATTTATTGGATAATGACCTATGACGATAGAGATTCAGGTAGCAGTTCTTCAGGCGAAAGTTGAAGCTTTGGTTGAAAAGCAGAAAGAACTTACAGCACGAGTACGTGCGAATGAGAAGGTAGTTGCGTCCGTTAGTCTTTTAGGAGTTATAGCCTGTACCATTATTGGTGCAGGTTATTTTGCTCCAAAGGCAGATGCTACTCCTACTGCTGGTGAATGGATACAGGATGTACGAGAATGGGAAGCAGAGAAAACGAGGATCCCATCTGAAGAGACCCTAAATAGTGCATTGATGATGTATGAGGAGGGGAGTTATGGGTGCAATGGTTCCACCGAGTCGGAAGAGTTGTTACAACTTCCGAGTGGTGAAGATCAACAGGGTGATAGACGGGGACACGATAGACGTGACTCTGGATCTTGGTTTCAGCCTAACGAAGAAGGAAAGAGTAAGGATTGCAGGTGTGGACACACCAGAGAAGAGAACTAGAGATTTAGAGGAGAAAGCACTTGGCATTGACGCAACGAACTGGCTCAAAGAGAAGCTCGCTGACGCTATTCGGGGTGATGACGAGTTGGTTATTCGTACTGAGCTTCGTGGTGGTGTCGGCAAGTACGGCCGCCTTTTGGGTTGGCTTTACGTTGGGGAACATAACTTGTCCCTCAATGAACAAATGATTACCGAAGGATACGCTTGGGAGTATGATGGTGGTACTAAACAAAAAGATTTTGGACAACTACGTGAGATTCGTAGGGCACATGGTACATTAATGAATGGATAATGGCTACTAAAACTGAGGTTTATCTAGGTAATCCCAACCTTAAGAAGGCTGGTACTGAGATACAATTTACAAAGAAGCAAGTCAATGAATGGATTAAATGTAAAAATGATCCACTCTATTTTGCATGTAATTATATGCAAATCATTTCATTGGATGAAGGCCTAGTACCTTTCTCCATGTATGATTTTCAAAAGTCAATTCTAATGGACTTCCATGAGAACAGATTCAACATTGCTAAGTTGCCTCGTCAGACTGGTAAATCCACAACGGTGGTCGCATACTTGTTACATTATGCTATCTTTAACGATAGCGTTAACATTGGTATTCTTGCTAACAAAGCTAGTACTGCTAGGGAACTACTTGGTAGACTCCAACTAGCATATGAGAATCTACCTAAGTGGATGCAACATGGTATCCTAGTATGGAATAAAGGTAATGTTGAACTAGAGAATGGATCAAAGATATTAGCAGCATCTACGTCTGCTAGTGCGGTTCGTGGTATGTCATTTAACATACTATTCCTTGATGAATTTGCATTCGTTCCGAACCATGTTGCAGAACAATTCTTTGCATCTGTATATCCTACTATTACTTCTGGTAAATCAACCAAGGTTATAATCATATCCACTCCCAACGGAATGAATCACTTCTATAAGACGTGGGAGGATGCTAAGAATGGTAAGAATGGATATGTAACGAATGAAGTACACTGGTCACAAGTACCTGGTAGAGATGCCAAGTGGAAAGAAGAGACATTAAGAAACACATCCAAGAGACAGTTCGCACAAGAGTTTGAATGTGACTTCCTTGGATCTGCTGATACTCTTATCTCTCCATCTAAATTACAAACTATCCCATTTGAAGATCCTATTACAAGCAATGCTGGACTTGACGTATATAAAAGAAGCGAAGAAGGTCATGAATACATCATTACTGTTGATGTTGCCAGAGGAATTGGTGGCGACTACAGTGCTTTTATCGTGTTTGATATTACCACGTTACCGTATCAAGTTGTTGCCAAGTACAGAAATAATGAAATCAAACCTGTTATGTTTCCGTCGGTAATACATTCCGTAGCCAAAGAGTATCGGTGGCCTTATATACTGATTGAAGTAAATGATATTGGTGATAGCATTGGTGCTATGTTAAATTATGATCTTGAATATCCTAATATATTAATGTGTGCAATGCGTGGTAGAGCAGGTCAGGTAGTAGGTCAAGGGTTCTCTGGAACCAAAACTCAACTAGGTGTGAAGATGAGTATAACAGTTAAGAAACAAGGATGCTCAAACCTTAAAGCAATTATAGAAGATGACAAATTAACCTTCACTGATTTTGATATACTAAGAGAATTAACCACCTTCATTCAGCGAAAACAGTGTTGGGAAGCAGATGATGGGTATCATGATGACTTAGTAATGTGTCTTGTCTTGTTCTCTTGGTTAGTCATGCAAGACTATTTTAAAGAGATGACTGACAATGATGTCAGAAGAAGAATTTATGAAGAGCAAAGAGATCAGATAGAACAAGATATGGCACCCTTTGGATTTGTAGATGATGGTATGGGTGATGATAGTTTCATTGATGGTGATGGTGAATTGTGGGCTTATGGTGAGACTCAAGAAGAAGTATCATACATGTGGAATTACTAGGGGTGTTGCAAGTCCCCCTAGGGTCTCTGACTTCTTGACTTACTAGAAATTCTAAATAATTACAGATAATTTGACATCTACGAGGAGTTAAAACATGGCAAGTCAAGTCTCGCCTGGTGTAGTCCTTAGGGAACGTGACCTATCAAATGCTGTTATTGTAGGAAATTCTGGTCTTACTGCTGCATTTAGTTCATCGTTTCAGAAGGGACCGATTGGTGTAATCACATCAATTTCGGATCAGAAATCATTCATCAGCACTTTCGGTACACCTAAAGATTCCAATGCTGAGGATTGGTTGGTAGCATCCGAATTCATAGGTTATGGTGGTAGGCTCGCTGTGGTACGTGCTGCAACAGGAGTACTCAATGCTGCCAATGGCGGTGGAGTTCTTATTAAGAATGATGCTGAGTGGGATGCTGGCGTTGGTGCTGCAAAGATCTTTGCTGCTCGTTCTGCTGGAACATGGGGTAACGGAGTTAAAGTCGTTGCTGTAGACCGTGGACCTGATCAAATCATTGTATTAGCATCTGCTCCTGCTAACAACACACCAACAGCAGGTGGCACAGTTACATTCAATGTAAGTGGGGTTGCAAAGACTGCTGAATGTGTTACGGTTGCTGGCACTACAATTACTGTTGTTCTTGACGATCCTACAGTTCTGATTGGTACAGGTGATACTTACGAAGATGGTGCTACGGATATTGCTATCAGCTCTGCTACAGACTGGTATACAAATACTGCAATTGGTTCAACTGGGTTGAAACTCTCTGCAATTGGTCCTCGTCCTGGTACTTCTGAATTTGCTTCTTCACGCGGTATCTCATACGATGAGATTCACATTGCTGCTATTGACACAACTGGAGACATCTCTGGTGCTGCTAATACAGTTCTAGAAAGATTTACATACCTCTCAAAATTATCTGATGGTAAGAGCCCTGAAGGTGGTTCTATTTACTATAAAGATGTCATTAATAATCAAGCACAAAACATTTTTCATGGTGGTGCTCTAACAGGTACATTTGAACCTAACAGTACAGGTGGTGGTAAGACAATTGGTGTTGCATCATCTACTCTTTCATCTGGAGATTTCTTCCTTCTTGTTGGTGGTAATGAAACAGATCTAAGTGGTGGTACAGATGACTACGCTTACACTCCTGGTGAAGTAAATGCTGGATATGACCTATTCCTAGACACTGAAGAGACAACGGTTGATTTCGTTCTCATGGGTGGATCAATGGGAGCAGAAGCAGATACTAAGAGTAAGGCACAGAAAGTAATTGCTATTGCTGCTGGACGTAAAGACTCTGTAGCATTTGTTTCTCCATTTAAAGGAAATCAAGTTGGTTCTGGTGGGGCAGCTCTTACAGAGGCACAACAAAAATTAAATACACTCAACTTCATGAGTGGCATGACATCAACATCTTATGCTGTTCTTGATAGTGGTTACAAGTACATGTATGACCGCTTCAATGATAAGTATCGTTGGGTTGCTACAAATGGTGACGTTGCTGGACTGTGTGTTAACACTTCAACAACCAATGCAGATTGGATTTCACCTGCTGGACTATCACGTGGCGGTGTTCGCAACGTTATTAAGTTAGCATACAATCCTAACAAAGCAGACAGAGACGAACTATATCAGGCAAGAATTAACCCAATCGTTAGCTTCCCTGGAACTGGTTCTGTATTGTTTGGTGACAAGACTGCTCTTGCTTCACCTTCAGCGTTTGATAGAATCAATGTTCGCCGTCTCTTCCTCAATATTGAGAGGAGAGTTGAGGCACTTGGTAAGGCAGTTCTATTTGAACTTAATGATGAGGTTACTCGTTCTGGGTTCTTATCAACTATCAATGCTTACCTAAATGATATTGTTGCACAACAAGGAATCACTGATTTCTTAGTTGTTTGTGATACATCAAACAACACAGCAGATGTTATTGACCGTAACGAATTCGTTGCGGAACTCTTCATCAAACCTGCTCGCTCCATCAACTACGTAACAGTAACATTTACTGCAACACGTACTGGTGTCTCGTTCGCTGAAGTCATCGGACGCTAATTTGTTAAATATATAAGAAGAGGACATTAAAAACAATGGCAATTACAAGCAACGTATCAAACTTCTTGCAAGTAGTCAAGCAGGGTGTCAGACCCAATATGTTTCAGGTGGACATTACGTTCCCTTCAACAGTTGGTGCTGATAATGAACTTGTAACCTACATGTGCAAATCTGCTGTACTACCAGCAGCAAACATCGGTGTTATAGAAGTTCCTTTCAGAGGAAGAACTGTTAAGATCGCTGGTGATAGAACATTTGATAACTGGTCAGCAACCTTCATCAATGATAAAGAGATGAAGTCACGTGCTTACTTTGAAAAGTGGTTGAATGAAATCAATACACACAAAGCAAACACTGCTAATGATATTAATCCTACATCATATGGTCGTACAGTAGTTATAAGACAACTTGAGAAAGACAGCAATGTCAATGGAACTGATTTAAGATCTTATAAGCTCTGGTATGCATTCCCAATAAGCACTTCTGCTATTGACCTTGCATATGATAGTAACGATCAGATTGAAGAATTTAGTGTTGAATTCCAATACTCTTACTGGACTGTTGGAGACGATAGTGATACTACTGCTGGAGCTAGCGGAATTAACATCCCCTAAATAACATTAGGAAACACTTGGTTTAATTAGTAATGGGTCAACTATTTGGCTTTCAAATTAATCGCAAAGCTGAGAAGAAAGGTCAATCACCAGTACCTCCTCTCGCTGACGAACCTGTATCAATTGCAGCTGGCGGTTACTTTGGGACATACGTAGACACAGATGCCACCGCAAGGAATGAGTACGAGCTAATCCGTAGATATAGGGATATGGCTCTTCATCCTGAGGTGGATTCTGCTGTTGATGAGATTGTGAATGAGTTCGTTGTTAGTGATAATAACGATACTTGTGTGGACATTAATCTAGAAAATTTAGATATTGGGATGGGGGTCAAGAGGAAGATCCGTGATGAGTTTGAATATATCAAACGCTTGATGAATTTTGATAATAGAGCACATGAGATTATTCGTTCGTGGTATATTGACGGACGAATTTTTTATCATAAGGTAGTAGATTTAGATAGACCTAAAGATGGTATTCTTGAGTTGAGATATGTTGACGCACTCAAGATGCGTAAGGTCAGACAAAAATTAGGAAAACTTGGTAGTCCACCAGATGCTTCATTAGCAAAGTCAGTTGCTGGTACTGCTCTTGAGATGGAGTGGGGCAACTATATTGATTATTACTTGTACAACCCAAGAGGATATTTAAGGGGTGGTGCAATGGGTCCAGTTGGAGATATGTCCAACTCCCAAGGAATTAAGATGGCAGTTGATTCGGTTGCTTTCTGTTCTTCAGGCCTACAAGATTTAAACAAGAGGATGCATCTTAGTTTCATGCATAAAGCGATTAAGTCTCTTAATCAGCTTCGCATGATTGAAGATGCTCTTGTCATCTATAGATTATCACGTGCTCCTGAGCGTAGAATATTCTATATTGATGTTGGTAACTTACCTAAGATTAAGGCAGAACAATATCTACGTGATGTCATGTCTAGGTATCGTAACAAGTTAGTTTACGATGCTAGTACTGGTGAGATCAGAGATGATAAAAAGCATATGAGTATGCTTGAAGATTTCTGGTTACCTAGAAGAGAGGGTGGACGTGGAACAGAAATCACAACACTCCCAGGTGGACAAAACCTAGGAGAACTCAAAGACGTTGAATATTTTCGGAAGAAGTTATACAACTCGCTCAATCTTCCTCCTAGTCGTCTTACTGACGATAATAAAGGATTTAATCTTGGTAAAACTACTGAAGTTCTTAGGGATGAACTTAAGTTTACCAAGTTCATTGGTAGAATGCGTAAAAGGTTTGGAGAACTTTTTCACGACATCATTAAAACTCAATTGATTCTTAAGGGAGTTATTTCTCCTGAAGATTGGGATGATATGAAGGAGCATATCCAATATGACTTCCTCTTTGATAATCATTTCAATGAGTTGAAAGAGAAGGAACTGCAACTTGCACGTATCAATCTTGCTACACAGATGGATGTATTTGTTGGTAAGTATTATTCAATTGAATATATTCGCAAGAATATTCTTGAGCAGACTGAAAAAGAATACAAAGAAATTGATAAGCAGATGCAGAAAGAGATTGATAAGGGTCTTGCAATTGATCCAATCAATGTCACTCAGATGGATATGATGGATCGTCAAAACCAAGCATATGCTCCAGAAATTGCAGCATCTCAACAAGATGATCAAGCACAATTAGATCAAGCAGCTGCGGATGATGCTCACAATAAGCAATTGCAATTGATGAAAGCGCAACCTAAACCTACTAGTAATACTAAATAATTAATTATCATGACTGAAGATGTAAAAATTGATCAGGTAAATCCTGATCCTGGAGTGATGGATGTTGTAAAGGCTGTTGCAGATAACCAACGTGCTAATGCAATTGATGCTTTACAAGACTTACTCTATGCAAGATCAAGTGATGCTATCGGTGATTATAAAAAAACCGTAGCAAAAACATATTTTGATGAACCAGTAGCGGATACCCCAGAGGAACCTTCCAATGAAACTGATAACGGAAACGATTGAAAATGTAGAGGTCATCACCGAAGGTAAAGGTGATGATAAAAAACTCTATATTGAGGGAGTATTCCTTCAATCAGAAATCAAGAATCGTAATGGACGTATGTATCCATTTAGTGTTCTTGAGAAAGAAGTTCAACGCTACAACGAAGAGTATGTTAAAACTAGCCGTGCTCTTGGCGAGCTTGGTCACCCTGACGGTCCTACTGTCAACCTTGACCGAGTATCCCACAGAATTACCTCGCTTCGGGCAGAGGGTAATAACTTCATAGGTAAAGCACAAATTTTATCTACACCCAATGGTAATATTGCCAAGGCATTATTAGAAGAAGGTGTGAAACTTGGTGTTTCATCTAGAGGTATGGGTTCAATTGATAAGCGAGAAGATTGTGGTGTAGTCATGGATGACTTCATGCTTGCTACTGCTGCTGATATTGTCGCTGATCCTTCCGCACCTGATGCATTCGTTAATGGTATCATGGAAGGTAAAGAGTGGGCCTGGGATAATGGCATCCTGAAGGAGACAAAGGTTGCTAAATACCAGCGTTACATGGATAACGCTACACGCAAAAACTTAGAGGAAAGAACACTTCAGGTGTTTAATGACTTCCTCACAGGTTTGTGATTTAATAAATAACTAGAGATATTTCAACATTTACGGGAAGACTAATGATGTCAAATGTATTAAACGAGAAGTTTGAGGAGTTCGCAACCGAACAGGCTGGTATTCTCAAAGAATATCAAGATCCTATGCCAACAGTTACTGCTACAGTAATTCCTGGAACAGGTTCCGAAAACCCAACAGTATCGGGTGACCCACAACAGGGTTCAAGCGGAAAGGATGAACCATCAGGTTCTGATCCTAAAGTTGATCCTAGCGTGGCCAATGGTCAGTCTAGAAATGACTTAGGTGGATCTCAATCTGCACCTCTACATTCTAATAAAGAAGAAGGTGAAGATAATCCTGGTGCTAAAGCAGCTGCTCCTGTTTCACAGGATTCCAGCGAAACATCTACATCTGGTAAAGGTGGTGATGAAGCAGGTGCCAATTCCCTAGGTGCTGAAGTAACTCATGGAACGTCCAAAGGTCCAGATGTGCAATATCCAATCAAACCTTCCTTTGAATCCGTAGATGTATCTGACGACGTTAAAGCCCTCCTAGAGGGAACCGAACTCTCTGAAGAGTTTGCCGAGAAAGCAAAGACTATCTTTGAAGCTGCTATCAAGGCAAAACTTGCAGAAGAGCATGACAAGATTGTAGAACACTTTGCCAAAGAAACATTAGACAAGATTGAAGTTGCGAAAGCAGATCTTGCTGAAGATGTTAATGGTACAGTGAACTACGCCGTGACACAATGGCTAGAAGAGAATCAATTAGCTGTTGACACTGGCATAAAGAATGAGATTACTGAAGACTTTATTACAGGTCTTAAGAGTCTCTTTGAAGAGCACTACATTTCTATCCCCGACGATAAGGTTGATGTGGTAGAAGGTATGGCTGAACAAATTCGTGAGATGGAAAGTCGCCTTGACGAACAGGTCAAAGCAAGCGTGAAACTTCAAAATCGTCTGAATGAAACTGCAAAAACAAATATTCTGAATACAATTTCAGAAGGATTGGCAGATACTCAGAAGGACAAGCTCAGCAAACTCGCTGAAGCAGTTGACTTCGTATCCGAGGAAGACTTCACTAAGAAGGTAACAACCTTTAAGGAAGCATATTTCTCAGAGAAGAAAGCTGTAGCAACCTCAGAAGTTGCTGATGAAACACCAGTTGACGGAGTAGAAGCACCAAGTACAAATCCTCAAATGGATATGTATGCTGCTGCCCTTGCTCGCTGGAAATAGATAATTAACTAACTAACTTTAAAAGAGAGATTAAACAAATGTTTAACGCTAAAGCTCTCACAGAAAAGTGGTCACCTGTTCTGAATCATGAAGGCACTGCTGCCATCAAGGATAATTACAAGAAATCGGTTACCGCTGTTCTGTTAGAGAACCAAGAACGATTCCTACGTGAAGAGCGTGGAATGCTAAACGAAGCTGGTGGAGCTGGTGGAAACGCCGCTGGTGCTATCGGTGTTAATGCACTATCTGGTTCTGGTTTAGATACCAAAACTGGTGGACTTGCTGGATTTGACCCTGTTCTAATCAGCTTGATCCGTCGTGCAATGCCCAACCTAGTTGCATATGATATCTGCGGCGTTCAGCCAATGAGTGGTCCTACTGGACTTATCTTCGCAATGAAGGCGCATTACGAAACCAAAGCTGGTTCAGAAGCTCTGTTCAACGAAGCAGACTCTAACTTCTCTGCTGGTTCTGATGCTACTGCTAACGCATACGCTTCTGGCGATGTTGTTGACGGTACAAACCCAGGACTTCTTAACGATGCTACTGGTGGTGGTACAACTGCTGGTAACTATGAGCGTGGTGTAACACCAATGGCTCGTAACGTTGCAGAAGGTTTGGGAGAAGCTGGAACTTTGTTCCGCGAAATGTCATTCAGTATTGAGAAGACAGCGGTGACTGCACAGTCCCGTGCTTTGAAAGCTGAGTACACACTAGAACTTGCCCAAGACTTGAAAGCAATTCATGGTCTTGATGCAGAGCAGGAACTTGCTAACATCTTGTCTAGTGAGATCCTTGCCGAAATCAACCGTGAAGTTGTACGTACAGTATACACAGTTGCTAAGTCTGGTGCTCAGAACAACGTTGCTAACGCTGGTGTATTTGACCTAGACGTTGACAGTAACGGCAGATGGTCAGTTGAGAAATTCAAAGGACTTATGTTCCAAGTTGAGCGTGACGCTAACGCTATCGCACAGCAAACTCGTCGTGGAAAGGGCAACTTCATCATCACTTCTGCTGATGTCGCTTCTGCTCTTGCTATGTCTGGTACACTTGATTATTCCTCAGGTCTAACTGGTGCTGGTGGTCCTTCCATCGGTGAAGTTGATGACACAGGTAATCTACTTGTTGGAACAATTAACGGACGTATTAAGGTCTTTGTTGATCCTTACTCTGCTAACGTATCTGATACACACTACTATGTTGTAGGATATAAGGGTTCCTCACCTTATGACGCAGGACTCTTCTATTGCCCATATGTACCTCTCCAAATGGTCAGGTCTATTGGTCCAGATACATTCCAACCCAAAATTGGATTCAAGACTCGTTACGGTATGGTTGCTAACCCATTCGTTGTTAAAGCGAACGGTACTCCTGATGCTGAAGCTCTCGGCGCAGGTCTTAACCAGTACTACAGACGTGTACGTGTTGCAAACCTTATGTGATCTCTGGTCACGATATCAAATCAGAGGGAACCTTCGGGTTCCCTTTTTTGTTTAAATAGGTTATAATAAATTACACTGTCTAATTCATTATGAACGGTAGATTATCTAAAATTGTTATGACATCTAGATTGTTAAAGATGAAGAGAGACATTGACACTAAAGCATTGTACCATGATATGAATGCAAAAGAAAGATGGGCAGCACAACAAGCTCTAAATAGTGCATTGGACATATTAGACGAATATCATTATTAGGAAGGGATGCTTCAGAAGATCTTATTATACGTGACTCCTTCAATAGCCACGGTAGCTACTGTTGCTGTGGTATCTTTCAATGCAATGAAAAAGAAGAAAGTTAATCCCGAAATGACCGATGAAGAATATCAGATACAGTGGGGTAATGGAGCACCCGATCAGTACAGGGATAAATAGTAAGTAGATTGGGAAGTTGATATGGCAGCTGAATGGTTGAGTGAACAACCGACAAATAGAAATTTTTTATCACCAGTTGGATTTAAATTAGATCTAGAGATATTTCATGGTGTAGATTTCTTTTGTCAATCTGCTTCTATACCAGAGATTGTAATACCATTTGCTGAGGTGCAGACACCATATAGGAATGTACCTATTGCTGGTAGTGGAGGAATTAACTTTGGTGACCTACAAGTCAGATTCCTTATTGATGAGGAATTAAAAAACTATCATTCAATCCATTCTTGGATTAGGAAATACGGTCTATCAGATGAGAGATTGATTCCTGGAGAATCTGATTTATATTCAAATGGTCGTTTGTTTATTATGACTAGCCACAATAATGCTAATCATATCGTTGAGTTTACAAACATATTCCCTGTAAGCTTGTCAGGAGTACCATTTGATGCTACAGTAGGAGATGTGGAATACTTTTCTGCTGATGTGACATTCAAGTATGAGAAATATGAATTACTTGATGAAAGCTTTAAGAAACTTACATGAACTTTGAAACCCTTCGTAATAAATTTGAACAACTAAAGACAGACTGGACAGAGGATAGTCATGTAGACTTCCAGTTTAAAAATAAATCATACACTGCTGATCTGGCACAGTTGGCTCTTGACATTCCGTATCAGCATAATAAATACTTAAACCACTACACTGATATATCTCAGATTAAAACCTCACTTGAATTTGAAGTTCGCAAACTTGTTAGAGAGAAGCGTGAGTATTATGGAGGAGAGGCTGACGCTAAGACCTATGCTGAAAAACCATTCGGCAATAGTATCAAGACATCTGAAAAGATGAAAGTTTATGTAGAGTCTGATGATGAAGTCATCAACCTAGAAGCGAAAATTAAATACCTAGATCAAATGCTTTATTGGTTAGATCAGGTAATGAAACAAATATCAAATAGGGGTTTCCAAATCAAGAGTGCTATTGAGTGGGAGAAATTTATTAATGGACAGTAATGACACATCTCTCAGTAAAGAAGAAGAATGAGGTATATGTTACCATCACTTCTGATGAAGAACATGTCCATAGGGAACTAGCAGATTACTTTACGTTTGAAGTTCCTGAAGCAAAGTATTTAAAAAAGAATCCTAGATATAGACATTGGGATGGTACTATACGTTTGTATTCTCCTGGTACTGGTGCCTTGTATTGTGGATTGATAGATCATCTTCAGTCATGGGCTGATGAACGTGAGTATAAGATCTATCATGAGAAAGATGAGTGGTATGGTGACATAGTTGAAGATAATAGTTTTGTGTCACCTAGAGGTGTTAAAACCTTTATGGATAAAATATCCAAAATAAAACCTCGTGACTACCAATACAAAGCAGTCTACGAGGCTATAAAAAATAATAGGAAATTACTTCTTAGTCCAACGGGATCTGGGAAGTCTCTTATGATCTATTCCCTCGTCAGATACTATTGCGCCACCAACAAG
>Ga0208411_1001257_pt1 | contig 17551 bp, 11 predicted proteins | sample ETN01SmetaG_4_FD_185793 | JGI IMG/M metagenome (GOLD analysis project Ga0208411, IMG submission 185793) | Marine microbial and viral communities from oxygen minimum zone, Eastern Pacific Ocean - ETNP2014F12-01SV261 (SPAdes) (version 2) | ecosystem: Environmental > Aquatic > Marine > Oceanic ... | reverse complement strand
GATCGCCTTTTAGGAAATAAAAGCGACTACCAGAAATCTTAGCTGCCCTAGGCAAATCAACCCAGTTATTTTGATCTATTAACAAATTGTGTGTCTTTGGCTCAAAGGCATATTCCTTCTTACTCCCGTGCTTGCTGTGCAAGGTGTTTCCATCTTCACTACCCCCCACAGGTACGCTTTCGTGTAGAATATTGGGGACTTTCATTCGAAGTATGTCTCTAGCGCTTTCCATATTATCTGCTTCGACTACGAGTGCGTCTATCTCTTCCCCAAGTGTGTTAACTTCTGTAAGAATGCGCTGCATCTCGTCATTATCTCCAGCCTTTTTTGCTTCAGCAATGCCTCGTGCTGCTTCATTTCGCTTACGCCGCAACTGATCTGCATCATAGCGTGCTTTTTTCCAATTTCCATCAAGATGAAGGACCTCATCTATTTGATCATGAGGTAAACCCCGCTTGTCATGATCTGCACGTATAATATCAGAGTGCTCGCGGAACATATTGATGTCTAACATCTTACTTCAGCCCCCTGATTTCATCCTAACTCTTGAACCCACTCATCATCAAAATATTGTAATCCCAAAGGAAATTGCGGCCATTCCTACCGCAATAAAACCTGAAAACAAGTATCCTAGAATACTTCCTCCATTGAGTAAAGGCAAACCTGCCTGTGGCTTACCCATAGCAACATAACTCATTAGAACAGCATAGCCTAGTAAACCACCAATTAATGTCCCAAGTGCAACAAACATCTGATCACTCAAACCAAGGATGGTCCCACCACTAGGAAGGAATGTTAGTGCAGAAATTACAAGCATGCCGGGGAATATCACATCACCAAGACCCATGAAAAGTGCGTCCCCTCCACCTTTCTTTGGGCGCGGGGGTGGTGGCATAGCGTCTGCTTTACCTCCATGAGTATCGCCTTTTTCTCGGGTTTCAGACTGATGAACTGGCCCTACATCCATTTCACTCATTGAACCCGCCCCTTCATCAAGGAACGAATAATCATTATCTTGAGGTGCGACCAACAAAATTGGTAATTTAAGTCCAATCATAGTATCTGCAAGATCTAGCATATGCTTAGATTTGTATACGGCATACCAATCATAAATAGCAGTAATTACCATGAATATGAGTATCAAAGTAGGCACGAAACTTACGCCAATAATAGTGATTACACCAGCGCCAGTGAGGATTCCGGTGGTATTTACTACATACCATTCGGGCCTGATTGTTAGTACAGCCATAAGAGCGGTCGCAAATATCATTGCAACAATCTGGGACCAGTATATTGGAATCCAATATCCAGTAGAATCTTGTAATATGTACGCTGGATTATTTACTGGAGTGCCGACAACAGCACTCTGAGATGTGTTGGTGCTGTAAGAAGTTAGTATTCCATCCTCTATTCCAAGTTCATCCCACCTAGGAGCATCTACAGTGTATAGTACCATGTTTATTGGACCTTCATCTACCGGCCCATCAATTGTGAGACTTTCTACCATCAGCCAACCAGAGAACATCCTTGTTTCCCCACCAGATGCAATCCATAGGTCAATACCCCCATCTCTTTGGTCATCACCTAGCATAATTCCTTGAATTGCTGAATCGAAGGCATCCCGCTCATTGAACTTAATATGCTCCTCAACAGCCATCTCTTCACCATCCCATGCATAGCCATGAACATCCCCTCTTTCAGTACCAAGCATCAGTAGTCTATCAGTTGAGTTTTCAGACCACCACACATTTTCATCCCAAGGCGAGTGCCCCCATGCTGAAGAAGAGAACGAATCGCCTTCTGACGGAACAATCTGCCAAAGTATTGTGGCATTCACCTCGTTTAGTTCACGGTCATGTGGGCCATCAGGGATTTCAATGACTCCCGCCCACTCCGATGAAACAAGTAAGAATTGGTTGTCGTTGAGAAGTACCCCGCGCATGAATTCTCCAGTAATGTACTGTTCAGGTAAATTATACCACCATGAATGAGAAACTACATTTCCACCACTATGGAAGGGATCAATCTTATACAGATATTTGTCCTTTATTGCCCAATCACTTTCACTATTGGAAAAGCCAGCAGTACAACTTTCATTGTAACTTGAGATTACATTACCATCAGATTTGCTTAATTTAACCCAGCGAGTTTGATCGCAAAAGAGGTATGAATCTATATTGTCAACAATTCTTTTGGGGTGTGCTGAATATGATTGACCGCCCAAGTCAAGCGACCAATTCCATATTTCATTTGATGACTGACCACTTCCAATACCACTTGCATCACTCATTTTAATTAGATGTGTATGGTTTTCTACAAGAAAAGTTGTAGGTTCAATTTCAGTGAAAATAAATTCTCCATCTAGAGTTGCCTCGTCTCGGAATTCAACAGCCGGCTGAGGTGCGTCAAGAGCATAAGATGAAAGTGGAATCAAACAATAAGAAAGTGAAATCCAGAGGATTATCAAGACTGACCATTTGATGATAATTTGCAACCCTTTCTTTGCTAGCCAAATAATCACACCAGTGAAAACTAATATTAAAATAAATTCAAGCCCAATGAGTCCTACCTTAGTAGTTCCAGCCTCCCCAAAGGCTCTAGATTCGGGCCTGTCCCAGAAGGGTTGAATGTAAATAGCAAGTAGGATTGTGCCCACAAACATGCCAGCCATGCTGCCCATTGAGCGCCATTGTCCGACCATCGCATCTTTGAGTACAGCCATTCGACTTTCTCCGGTCATAGGTGGGGCGAGCCGTAAAACCCATTTGAAAGCGAGGGTCACAAGTAACCACGAGAGGGGCTATCGGTGAGTGAAATACGAGATTGGCTTGAAGGATTGCGCGGCCTTGGTATGCGGCCGGGTCTTGAAATTACCTCTGCCTTACTATCAAGATTAGATATGCCTCAGATGAAATTCCCTTGTGTCCATGTTGCTGGAAGTAACGGCAAAGGTTCTCTTTGTGTCATTCTTGCGAATTCACTAACACTATCAGGGATTAGTTGTGGATTATTTACCTCCCCACATCTTTGCTTTGTCGAAGAACGGGTGCGAATTGATGGTGTGCCAATATCTTCTGAAAAGTTTGATCAATTATTGATTGAGATTCGAAAGGTCGCCGAACAAGAACCAAACATTATGCCAACTTATTATGAAGCAACATTCCTAGTAGCAATGTTAGCCTTTGCTGATGCAGGAGTTGATAGAGCAGTAATTGAAACTGGCCTTGGAGGGCGATTGGATGCTACTAGAATCTGTCAAGCCGATTGCTGTGTCATAACCGAGTTATCTCTAGAACATACCGAAGTACTTGGAGATACATTGGGAGAAATTGCAGCAGAGAAAGCAGCAATTGCTAGACCTTCAGGAATCTTCATCGCCAAATGGACTTACGATGCAAGTGCAAGAAAAGCTATCGAAGATGCAGTAATTAGTCCATCGAAGGCTTTCTGGTGGCGTTTTGATCGAGATACAACTGTTCGCTTTGACAAAGCAACTGAGAGTCATCGACCTGTCCCAATGTTTGAGGGATATGATCGACTACATTCTTATCAAAAAGATGCGATGAACCTTGCAGAGGTTGTTCTGAGTTTCTTTTGGCCTGTCGAAGATAACATCCTAGATGCATACAGTATGGTGAAGAGTGCGGTAATGCATACTGTATGGCCTGGGCGCTTGCAGTGGTTAGAGTATGAAGACGTTCCCATTCTTCTTGACGCTGCGCACAATCCCTCAGGCATGGAAAAGGTATGTGACTACCTTAGAGATGAAATGGAACGAGATTCTATGCCGACTCCTGGAGTAGTAATAGTGGGTTGCACCCCTCAAAACGACCTCGTTGGTTTCCTAAACCCACTAGTTCAGTTGATTGTCGATGGTGAAGTGAAACACGTTGTTGTAACTGAGCCACAGAAGGGGCGAAAGGCAGCCATACCCGCTACAGAAATAGTTGCTGAATTAAATGCACAGGGGGTGCTCGCTAACATTGAAGAAATCCCTGAACCTGAAAAAGCGTTGGAAAGGGCACTAGAATTAGCTAAGGGTGAGCCAATAGAGCCTGTGTTAGCATTTGGTAGCCTCTATCTAGCAGGAAACCTACTTCAAGCAATGAGTCTAGATGACGTTGAATCGATGACTGTTCTACGCCCCTCTCCAGAAAAACAATACTGGACTTGACGACACCATGATAGGGTAGACCTGTCACGATGGAAGATGTAGGTGGCTTGAATGAAGGAGAAGCATTTGAGAATTCGTATCGAGCAATGCCTTGCTCTAGCAAAGGCAAGCAATTGCCCGAGAGCAAAATTTGGTTCTCTTCTTGTTGACCCTGATCGAAATGTAATTTTGATGGATGGTTACAATGGTGGCCCACGTGGTGGTGGGAAATTATGTGGTGGTGAAGTCTGTTTGCGAGATACCGAAAAAGTAGTTTCTGGAACTAGGGTTGAAGTTGGATGCCACCATGCTGAGATGAATGTTATTTGTAATGCAGCAGCCAACGGCGTCCCTACCAAAGATGCATGGATGATAGTAACAGGTGAGCCATGTATGATGTGTGCTAAATTGATTCATCACTCCGGAATATCAAGAGTAATCGTTGTTGACGGTGGCTTTGGTGGAGCAAATGGGGTGTCTTATCTTGAAAATCATGGAGTAATCGTTCAACGAACAGAGGGCCCCAAGGACCCTCGTGGTGACTTAAAATAAGGGATTAATATGGATAACCCAGATTATGACCCCGCTCAAGCAATCAAAGCAACGCGAAGTTTTAAAAGAATTTTACCATTATATTTGGGTTTAGGGATTTTAGTAATGGTACCGGTTACCCATTTCTTTATTGCTCCAGCAATCACAGATAATTTTCTTTTTACCATAATTATTGATATCGTGTTTACAATAAGTAATGTAGTTGGTGCCTTTTTCTTGATAACGACATTAGGCAGAAATGAACAAGCCCTAGTGGCTAAATATGGAAATCAACTATAGGAATGTAGTTAATTTTCAAGAATATTCTTCCATGAATATCTCTAGTTGTTTATACAAATCATCAATATCCCCATTATTCAGAATAACAACATCAGCCATTTTTGCAGTTGCAATTAGTGCTTGGCCACTTTCATCATGAGCCACCAGTTCTTCTTCTTCTTGCTTAGAAAATTGCTCAAAATTTTCAGCATCCCCGGTTCGCCCTCGCTCAAGTAATCGTTGCCAACGAAGTTCTCTAGGCGCTCTAATTTCTAATAAAATGAAACCTTCACGTTTACGGAATGCCTCTACTTCAGCAGGAGTCCTGATACTATCAACAGCATGTTTACTACCTTCTTCAATAAGATCAAGTAACATCTCAGCTAGAATTCCTGGGCCACCCATTGCGCGTAATTTTCTTCCACCATCAATCAAATTATCACGTGTTAATTCTCGGTCATTAGAACGAAGCCAATGCCTTATTGAATCAGAGCAGGAACTAGATTCAAATCCTCTAGCAATTAACCAATTAATTACAGTAGTCTTACCAGAAGCATTGCGACCGGCTAGCCCCACTAACATCAAAGTAAGGGAGGGGGGGTTGGTTCAAAGAAATGTCGCAGTAAGAAATTGTTATTTCATCCCCAAAAGCGACGTGTTCTCGCATAATTGAGTTCTGCTTCGTGGATAATGCGCATCATCAATTCATGATCACCCTTTGGGACTTTTCTCAATATACGAGTGGCTGTTTCTTCCCCAACGCCTCTAGCCATCAAGCAAATGAGTGCCTCTATACCTCTCTGCCTCACAAGTTGTGCATTGCGTTCCATTCGCGATTGGACTGCAGCATCTTCTGATGAAACCCACTCTGCCAAACGTTCCTCTAATCCTTCACGAGCAGCAGCTAACATTGTGCCGCCACATTCACAGTGGCTATGCTTTGGACCAAACAATGCTACACGAGTACGTATACGTGACCCACAAGCAAGACAAATCAGCACGGCTCTTTCATTCATCAACCGTTCTTCAAGTTGAGTTCTGACTTCAGCATCAGACCAATTTGGAAGAAGTAAATCGCGTTCACTTCTAGGTGAGATGCCAAGTTTTCCCGAAGCGGTTTGTTCAATCTTAACAGCCCCTGCTTGTATTGCTTCTAACAAGGCGATTGTGCCATCAACATCCATTCTATCATGAAACAATTTATCCAATGCTTCGTCCAAAACAACTGTGCCACGATATCGATTAATAATACCCTGAAGATTGACTCTGCGAGGGTCAATCCCTCTGTGTAGAATTCCAAAATTCTTGCATACCTGAACCAATCTTGCCCTTAATTGGCGCCCATTAGGTATTGTCATCCACATAATATCACGCAAGGCATCAGGTGGCGTTTCGGTTAACCATGTGATTATTCCATCAGCTGTTAAAGCTGGTACTTGAAAACTTATTCTGTAAGGGTCCACTATAACTCGTCCACTTTTTCCATCTATAGTAGATGACATTGCCTGAAGAAAGTGCGCTAAAGTTGAATTAACTTTGCTACCATGGCAGCAATTTAACACCAAGGCATCACGCCTCGCTTCAATTGTCAACAATCTAGCATCAGGGATTGAGCCTGTTGCTTCTAAGTGTTCAGCAACACTTTGAGTAAGTGTACCTAACGAATTATCTGATAGAGGGTAATCAGGAATAGGTCGTTGTGCTGGTAATTGTTCTACCCAGGAATTTACCTTTGCCCCCCAATCATCTAGTGGTTGTCTTCCAATAGCCCAATCGTGTTCATCAGCAATTGCTCTTCTTAGATTTCCTACTTCTCTAGCAACTTCAGCAGGAACTGGTGGCAACTCACCAGCCCACACAGGGGCTGTACTTTGATTGGAAACGGGAGAAACTAGAAGTTCACTTTTCTCAGGATCTGCATCAACAATTTCCCAAGTTCGCCCTGCCATCACAAACTGTCTAGGCGTCCCATCCTCTTCTCCGCCAGAGGAATCAAGTGACAAAACAAAAGTTTCATCGACATTACCCAATGCCTTTCTAGTCACTGCATCCCTAACAGCATAACGTGTTTCATCAGCAATCATGCTGAGATGGTTTAGCATGTAGTTACGACTTCTAGAACCAGCACTAAACCACCCATTGTTTAGGTTCTCAGTAAGTGATGTGCGTAGAGCGTTGGACCACAATTCACTTTGTTTGTCAGTTAAGTTGGCGAGTTCTTCAGTAGATGGCCTCTTTTCTGGCAAGTCCGGACAATTTTGTCCTGCTTTCTCCCACAAAATTGGGGGCCAAGTTAATGGATCTGAATCAAGTGGATTTTCAACGAGTCTAACTAATCTCCTATCATCGAGGATTCTTAGCATCTCTAGAACTTCTGCGTCCTCAATTTCAGAGAAAAGTGTTGCACGACGTAAAAGAGTTGATGCTGAATGCAAGGGAATTATCTTCTCAGCAATCGCAGTAAGAACTAGTTGATTTGCTACAACTGAAAGTGGTTTTCTTCGCCATTCGACACCTTCTAATTCGCTATCCATTGCTCGGCGCGCAATTACTGCGGCTTCTGCAATATCATCCGTTTCCCAACATAATAACATCCCTCTTGATGTGCCACCTAGAATGTGTTCCGAGCGCCCTACTCTCTGAAGCAATCTGTCAACAGCACGAGGTGATTGAATTTGATGAACTTGTTTTATGGAGCCTACATCAATACCTAATTCCAAACTTGAAGTACAAACAAGTGCGTGCAATTCTCCGCCTTGTAATGCCGCCTCCATTTCATGTCGTGTTTCAGCGGCTAGCGAACCGTGGTGAACTCCAACATCAAGATTGGAATCAAGTTTCGTTAATCTTTGGGCAACTGTTTCTGCAGCATTTCTTGAATTGACAAAGATAAGACATGGGGCACTCTCCCTTACCTTGCTAGCAAGTTTGCGAAGAGCAGCAAGGCCTCGCGGTGAAACATGAAGTTCTAGTGAAAGTGCCCTATCCTCCCCTGTTGGAAGTTCAGTAACCACCTCTAGATCAGTAGGCCTAGGTGCAGGCGCAATACAAGGAATAGCTGTAGGCGAAAGCAAGCGTGCCATTTCATCAGGATTGCCCACTGTAGCAGATATCCCGATTCTCTGAACTCGCCTACCACACAACTCATCAATTCGCTCAAGAGCGATATTTAATTGCGCACCACGTTCAGATGCTGCTAAGTCATGGACTTCATCAATCACTACTGCTCTTAGGTTTCGTAATCCTTCCCTAAGTCTACTTCCAAAGAGAAGTAACTGGCACGTTTCTGGAGTTGTGACCAGTAAGTGAGGAGGATTACGTGCTTGCTTGGTTCTTTGGGATTGTGGAGTATCCCCATGCCGCACATCAGCATTTAGGCCGACTGCTTTTGCTAGATCTGCAATTCTTCTGTCTATGTCCCTATTTAGAGCACGTAATGGAGTTATGTAGAGAATACACAATGGGTCCCAAGATTTTGTCAAGGCATTAGAAAGTAGTGGCATTACTACAGCTTCAGTTTTACCACTACCTGTGGGTGCGATTAATAGTAAGTCGTCACCTGCTAGTAATTGCTTTTGTGAAGCGGCCTGAATTGGCGTAGGAGTCCAGCCACGTTCTTGGGTCAAATTTTCAATTTGACTGGCTAGAGCACTGAAATCTGTTACCACTAAAGTTCCCCCCTTCAAGCGAGGTGGTGGGCTAGAGTGTGAAAAGGTCGCCGGCTATCAATAGTCGTCTTCATCTTCGTATTCATCATCATCTTCATCATATTCGTCATCAAATAGATGATCATCTTCGAATAATTCTGAACGGCCGGTAATTGCTCCTTTCATACTGACGAAAGCGACAATTGGTAGAACAATCATGGCAATAATAATTCCAATTACAGCCAATAGATTTTGACGAGCGCCCTCAACCCAGCCCATACCCCAAGCATATTCCACTGATACACCTACGCTTGCGCTATTGTCTGTCTCATCGACCTCGATAATTTCATTGTCGGCATCAACAATGACAATTACTCTGTCAACACCCTTTTCTGCAGTCCAAGTAACAGTAATTGGAATTGATTCATCAGCAATCCCATTGAGTTTCTGAGTTGCAAATGGTTCTTCAGAATCACCTGAATAGAATGCAACAATAAATTCTAGATTAGTATCTCCAGCAAGATTTGATACCCAAGCCGTAATTTCAACTTCAGCTCCATTAGCAATGATTTCCTTTTCTGCTGATATCTTTTCAATAGTTAACTGGGCTCCAAGAGCACCAAAGCGAACCCACTGTAACTCATAATCGCCATTGAGATCAACTGGCTCCCTAATAGGGTCGCTCTTTGAGTTACCTTCAGGTGCAAGTGGATTGCCAGCAGAATCCCAACCTTCAATCCAAAATCCTACTTCATAATCTTGTAGTGGTGGGTTAGTCCCATCACCAATCAAATCAACAGTACCAGTCCATGTAATTGCTTGTTCATCTTGAAGCATACCTAGTAGTGATGAGCCAGAAGCGATTTGTCGGTGATTTTCATCTCTAATCAACCAGTGTACCCATTGTGGGCTCCCCGAAAGGTCAGCATCTTCCCAACCAAGGAACATTACTGGGACTTCCTTAAGTTGGCTTGAATTGGAAATATCAATAACATCAATTGGAGCTAGTCTTTCTAGGACTCTAGGTGGTGCGTGATCAACATGAACCTGAAGAGTTGTCGATACGGCATCACGTGTCATGTCCTCGCCGCGACCGGGAATATTTCTGACACCCGCAAGGAATGTACGGGTTTCACTAGATGCTAGAGTCGGTGCCGCTCCAAGCGGTACTTCAAGACTGAAACCGCCATCATCTGTGAGGCTTCCATCAGACCAATATTGTACGCCATCAAATACCTCCACAGTAATTCCTATATTCTTGGGGGCCGGTACATCACTTCCTTCGTAAACCACTCGGCCAGACCAGCGCAGACGGTCATTTGGTACAACTCTACTACCATCAGAAACTGGACCAATACGTGGCTCTTGTACATCTTCTACAATATATGTTTCAGCGTCAAGAACTAAATCATTTTCAACTCTAAACGTGTGTTCCGTGAAAATAATTCTAGTTGGCTCTGGGCTTCCAAGTTGAGAAAATTCCAATGCCACATCTGACAAATCAGCATCAGGCCAATCCCATGAAAATTCAAATGCAAAGTTAACTATGACCCACGGCAATCCCGTTTCATTTGTTATCACTTGTGCCCCACAACTTTCATCTAAATCACTACTACAAGCAGGCACGATGATGAGGAAATCATCTTCAGTCCAAAAAGTGTTGTTCACACCGCTATAGGATAGTCTTTGTTGGTCTCTGTCTGGGTCGGGTCCTTCAAAATCAAATATCAGCGAAATATCTGTGAAATCAATGAGGCCATTTGCATCAACAAGTCCCAATGTAAGATATTGCGTGGTTCCAGCGAAAGCCCTTTGCCCATCCTCATGGGCAGCCCAGTGTAATCCAGTGAAAACAGAATCCATATCTTTGCGAGTTAGATAGGTGACTAAGTCATAATCAAAACCAGGGCCATCAAAGCGTAGTAGTGAATTTCCTGCCATATCTGTGCCAGTCAAATAATAAGACACACGTGCCATGTTAGGATTATTGGAATCATCGATATATCCAAAGAAGAGCTTGTCAACATCGTCGGTCAAATTCGTCATTGTTTGGTTGATATATTCTGGGGCATCTGCAAGTCCGTTACGGTTAGTGTCATGATTCGCTTCCACCCAATAGTGAAGAGTCAGTTCTTCGGGCGCTCCAACTTCATCTTGAATTCTAACGCGCACCGCTTGATTATCCATTCCTGCTTCGTAAGCGTTGTCTACCGGAGTAGTATCAACCAATGTAGGACTAGTTGCATCGACGCGGATTGTTCTCTGCCACGAATTATTCACGGAAAGGACTTTCAATGGATCTCGAGGATTATCGATTTGGACTTCATAGAATACTCCATCTGGGCGATCAATTGTGTCAACTGCTACTGGAATGAAGAATTCTCCATATTGATTAGAGCGGTCTTTTGCTTGTAAGAAATCTCCTTCAGGAGTTCGCTTGATGACTGCGACATCAAAGGTGGAGTCTAGTGGGGCATCTTCCGTGCCATCATACCAAATCTCACCTTGGAAATGAATTACCTCACCGGCTTTAATCCATTCATTATTCTCAACATCATCATGGTGAACTGCGCCATCATTATCGCGCACCTTCATCCAGCCAAGTCCGTACGACTGATTAACACGAATTCCTGATGGACCTGTAGATAGGAAGAGAGGCGTTACTCCTTGGTCATCAGTACAGGATACTTTGAACCCAACATTTTCCTGTTCTGCAAAGTAAGATGTGACTTTGAAAGCCCAGTGAATTTCCATTATTCCATTACTGTTGTTTGACCATGTTAGTGCAGCGTCTGGAACAATCCAATCTTCTGGGTCTGTATCAACAAGAGTTCCATCACTATTCCAAGTCAAACTCGGAGCATCACTTGAAGGAGATGCTATGAAATCAAGAGTCGCTGAAGAAATCGTATTGGCATTTTCACCAATTACATGTCTCGTAATTACTTCATAGGAATCCATTGTTTCGTGTAATACCATATCCTCTTCCCAACTGATGTTAAGGTTTACAGTCTGCATAGTGTAGGTGATTTGAAAATTATTAATATCAAGTTTTCCAGCATTAGATGAATCTACTCTAACGGGAATAAGAATTGTACCAGTACCTGTATCTGGAATCAAAGTATTCAGAGCATTGACTAAACTAGCCCCATCTGCCCTAGTGGTAGTGAGTAAAATTCCTTGGTGTGTCCATTCATCCGAACCATCAGCGCCAATATCTAATTCAACATCTTTGGGGGCATTGGAATAAAGTGCCACAGTAAAATCTTCAAGAGTTGGGCTATCTACATTTCCAGAACTGCCAGCATAAAAATAGATACAGAAGGTCAAGTAATTGTAAGTTGACGACCCGAATTCAACAGATTGACCGGGGTTACTGTGTACTAAATTATTTTGAGTAGAAGTACAGGAGGTGGTCGAAGTCAACCATTTGACAACCAATGAAGAGCCACCAGGAGTAGTAGCATTCCACCAAACTGTAGCTCCAATTGGCCGGGTGCCTACACTCCCCATATAAGTATACATTCGCATATATCCAGATGACACATAAGAACCAGTATAACCGATTGAGACAGAATCAACAATGGCAGATGCGTTGGCGTTAGTACTATTGATGTATGCTCGCCATCCAAGTTGGTTACCACTATTTGAAAAAATAACATGAGTCCCCAATTGAGCGGGTTTCCAAGTTGAGCCACCATCATTGGTGACTTCGTACTCAATATCGGTGCCAGCGGGTTTCCAACTGATTGCAGAAGTGAGAATAATATCGTTGGTTGATCTAGTAGAAGAAATTGCTGAAGAGGTTACTATTGTCGAGTTGCTAGATGGTGTCCCCATTGAGTAAGCAACTGATCTACCATTAGTCAAAATCTTGTGGGAATTTCCACTGGGGCACAACGCATTGTAGTGACAAGTCCAAGCAATATTGCCTGAATCAACAGGCTCGATTCCTTTGTGTGCACGATTGGGAAATAGAACATCTCCTTGATGTTCATACCAATTACCATCTTTTAGGAAGAGAGAGTGCCAATTCTTTGCCTTACAGTAATTACTGCTTGAGTAAGTGCAGTGAATATTGACAGTCACGCGGTCACCAACAACATCTAATCCACTTCCTTGGCCACTGTTGGTTGGAATAGACATCAATAATTTAGTAGAGAGAGCTGAAACGGGATTAGAACGGTTGACATTCCAAAGATAGTAGTTATTGTTAGGATATGCATACAGGGCTGCAAGGACATACATTTCATTATCAATAGGGTCAAATGCGATCCCTCCCATGTAGTAGGTTCCAGTATTTACTGTCCAATATTGATTGCATGACCAAGTTGCTGCTCCAGTAGAACTAATTGAAACAGTCCACTTTGAGACATACCTGTAACTCCAACTACTAACCCAAACAGTCCCATCACCATCACTAGTTATGTCAGACATATAGTATAGCACAGAAGTGGTACAAGTGTTGTATACGAGGGATACGCTACCAATTTGTGCCCCTGTAGTAGAGTTATATCGATATATGGAAGGGGCTATGTATGTGCTTGAACTACTCCACTGTGCAACATAAGTGGAATTACTACCACCCTGATATACAACGGGTCCAGCGTAGTTCCAACTGCCACCACTATAACTAGAATAACTGTTTGTGGTTGCTCCAACCAAATCTGATGTACCAGGACTAATTGCTCCACCTGTTGTATTATGGGTAGCCCCACCAGCATTCGAAACATCACTTGAACTAGTCAATGTCCAAGTGGCTTCATTCTGGAGTTCTTTCAAGTGGGCTTCATCATTATCAACGCCTATGCTGTATCTGTAATCACTCGAAAAGTAAGGTACGTTCATCTGGCCATCAATTGAACCCACTCCCCCAAAGTCAGAATTGCTAGTTGCGTTTGCCCAAGTTGTCATTGACGGGGTTCCTGTTAAATTGAACGATGCCGAGGAAACCTCTGCCCCATATGGCATGTTTATTCCTGCAGTATCACCATGTGCTGTACCTGTGAAAGTGTGAGAAAAAGAGGTGCTACCATCAGCAAATTGAGTTTCGATTGTGGCTGCGTTAGCAAAGGGTAGCAATGATGACACACACATCAAAGCAACTAACATCAAAGCTGCTTTCTTAATTCCAAAAGTGCTTCGGAGCATGGGCGGTCCCCTAGGGACCGTCCGGAGTTCCATTTCAATCCTTTGGGTATTAGATAGATACACTCGCTACCAAAACTGTATCAGTCAAGAGGCTCTCGAAGCAACGGGATTGCGATGTCGGGAGCCAGACAGTGGAAGAAATTCAAGCGTGCGGTGACGAAGCCTTTAGTCGAGGCGTGGGAGAAACAGAGAGCGAATCATTTGGTCATTCTCGGGATGCTTTCAGTATTAGCCGCTGCACTAATTGTATGGGCCATCGCATTCTTCATGATATTCTCTTCAAACGCACAACAGGAAGCAAACGAATGGGCAAATTACACTGCTGCAACATGGGTTGGAGTAATGGCATCATTTGTCATTCTTATATTTGTCATTCCTGAATTTTTCCATTATTTAGGTGTGCGAAATTCACTAATTGAAATGCTAGATACTGACTCTCGTGCTGACCTAAATAGCAACAAACGAGAATTAGTTGAAGGTGTCAAATTGCTTGCAGGCGCTTGGCCTGCTCGTTATGAGGCAAAAAAGGTAGAATTGGGACTTAGAAAGGAAATGCCAGAAGGGATGGAATTACCTCAAGCAGACCAAGGTTGGATAAGTAATTGGCTTGGAACCAAGAACTCAAGATTTGTAGAGCGTTTCCCAAATTCAACTCTTCTGCAAGATCCAGGAATCAACAAGATATTGATGGGTGTATCCTTAACAGGCCTAGTTTTCTTCCTATACAATGCAACATTTGGGTTAGCAAGAGAAGTTATTGGCGCCCCTCGTAACATGACTGTAGACTTGACAGCAATAATCAAGGGTTCACAGTATCATGCTACTTGGGCACCACACATAGATTTGGTTGGAGGGCTCATCACTCTCACACTAGCCGTCACTCTATTCATGACTAGCCCTACCCCTTCAGAGAAATCTGAAGATGACAGTGGTTCTGCTGCGGAAGAAGAGTGAGTGAGGCGAAAGACATGGCCAACCCTATGGGATGGGTGCGTGAAGCACTTCTTGCCATTGGATTAATTTCTCTCCTTGTAGTTGGTCTTTGGGCGACAACAGGATCACTACCACCCATGGTTGTAGTTGAATCACGTTCTATGATGCACGATTCTGATGGCGAGGTTGGGGCAATCGACCCTGGCGATTTGGTACTAGTAATGTCAACAAGCCGTAGGACAAATATTGTCAGCATGGCGGAGGCTACTGAAGAGGGTGGACAATGGGAAGGTTGGGAGTCCCATGGAACGCCGGGAGATGTAATAATCTACAAAAAAAATGGAGGCGTTGATACCCCGGTAATACACAGAGTCATCCTTGAAGCAGTTGCAAATGAAACTGTATCACCAACTAATAGAGAATCTGGCATTTGTTTTGAAGGTAGTTGGGACCCAATCAGTATTGATGCAGATGGCGAGGCTGGGACTTGTGTTCTTACTTGGGACGCCCCGGGAACAAATGTACGTAATCAACCACATATCAACTGGACATTCGAAGAAAGAACATGCCCCGGAAACCCTCATGGGCTGATGATTCAAAACTGGGACCCTGGGTATGCTGGATACTTAACATTGGGAGATAATAACGGGTGTGATGTCGATCAAGGTTCTAGTGCTTACCCACTCGCAGGGGGACTAACTGATGAAAATAGTGACCGGGTTGGCGCTGTCCGTTCAGACTGGGTGATAGGTGTTGCTGGGGCTGAAATTCCTTGGTTAGGTACAGTCAAATTAGCAGCCTCATCAAATTCTGCTGAAGTAACAGGACATACATGGCGAATGCTTTGTTTGAGTGCCATCGTCCTTCTTGCAGCCACTTTCACGGTTGAACAAGTTACTGAGAAAATGTTAACTGGGGCACCAGAGATTACTCAAGCAATGAAGGAAGAAGAGGAACATTCAGAAGAAGAGTGATGCCAAAACATTACAATTCAAACTATATCAACAATGGTAACAAAATTATTATCATAAACATCCCGAATAAAATAAGACTAGAAAAGCTTGAAATTTTGTTGACAGTTTTTTCTACTTGTAATGGATGTGAATTAGAAGAGAACTTAGCGAAGAAGGAAAAATAATCGTGTAAGCGATCTTTGAGCAGATGGCCCCCATCGAATGGAATTAGCGGAATGAGATTAGCGAAACCAAGCAGAATATTCATCCAAATTATCCAAAATAGAAGGTGAAGCAGAACATTAGTTCCTACTGGGCCAATGAAAGAATCAGTGGTTAGAAGGTCAGCCTCATTTGGATGCATGATTTCACCCTTGAAATTAATTGGGCTGTAAATGATGGCTACAGGCTGAATTGCAAAACCAATTGCGACACTCACTGGGTTACTAGGCGCATCGTGTGCTAGAGGCCCAGCTAGCCTTTCAGCACCCTTACCATTTGAGGCAAGCCCACTTACTCCAAGAAAAGCATCACCCTCGCTAATTCCATACGCTTCTAGAATTTCAGAATCGGTTCCTTGATCAATAGCATATTGATAATGGTCAGCAAGAGTCAATGAAATATTTCTCTCCTCTCTATCCCCTTCACTATCAGGAAGAGATAGGACTGTGAGTGTGATGTTATCACCTGCTCTATGTGAATCAAGTAAGGTTGAAAAATCAGAGTAATCAGTCACACCTGAGCCATTTACATGAGTGATTACTTCCCATGGCTCCAATCCCGCATCTGCTGCCGGTTGTCCTTCAATGATTCCTTCAGCATGTACTCCTGCAATTGCCGGAGTCATTGTATTGGCAACCAAAGCTAATACGAGAAAACAAAGGAAACCCCCGTAGATATTGACTGCTGGCCCGGCAGCAAAAACTCGTTGTCGTTCACGCCTTGGTGCCCGTAATAGTTCCCTACCTTCAGGCTCTGCAAATGCCCCAATAGGAATTAATCCAACAACTAGAAGTCCAAAATTACGAACCCGCATGCCATGCGCTCTTGCTAAAATCCCATGACCATATTCGTGAACTACCAAGGCCACAATAAGACCAATTAATCCCCAGATTAGTGGAACAGTGGGTGTAATTCCTGGTATGAGAATTACTTCCGAAGGAGAGGCCGATGGAATTTCTGATGGAGCCATTATCATAGAAATAAATGCTAATATAAAGATAATTAGGACAAAAGCACTAACGAATCTACAGGTCCACAAACCCACCTCTCCAAATATCCTCCATGCTTTACGTGGTTTGGAAATGAATTCCAATGCCTTTTGTCCTCTATCTGTTCGAATCATCAAAAGCACGCCCAAAACACGGCTAGCATTCCATTTATCCAAATGTCCATTTGTTTCAAGCTGTTTTAGAACGTAATACCAAACTACGAGTAGCAAGATAGACCAATGAATTTGAACTGCTAAAATTCCCGCAATTACGAGAATCATTAACCTGAGATATCTGGATTTCCCAGCATCGCCCTCTTCCTGCACAGCCATTGCTCTAACCAGTCTGTTTTGAACCTGCGCTTAATTGAAAAAGCGTAGTTATCAAAGAGGAGAGGCTTCACCCGGTAAGTAATGGCAACACCTGAACCTACCCCTAACTCCAATCAGAGTGTTGAGCGTAGACTTTCTGATTTGAAGCGGGAAGTTGATGCAATTAAGCGATTATTGTCCCAAGCATCACTAAACAGATTGAACGCTGAAGTAGAGCGTCAGGCATCCGATATCGATGTAGTTGAAGCAGAACTTTACGGTAGTATTTGAGAATGATAATTCATTCTTCTTCGGAGATTAGTTGTCTGTATTCTTCAAGTTTTTTCGAATATGTCTTGTCAACAGCCCACTTCTTCCAATC
>Ga0208411_1001254_pt1 | contig 17565 bp, 18 predicted proteins | sample ETN01SmetaG_4_FD_185793 | JGI IMG/M metagenome (GOLD analysis project Ga0208411, IMG submission 185793) | Marine microbial and viral communities from oxygen minimum zone, Eastern Pacific Ocean - ETNP2014F12-01SV261 (SPAdes) (version 2) | ecosystem: Environmental > Aquatic > Marine > Oceanic ... | reverse complement strand
ATGGAAAGGCAGCTGAGCGGGCCCGGGACGCTATTTTGTCCAGGCTGTCATAATTCTTGATTGACACCTACCAGTGAAAAAAGTTCTCTTTGAAACCCATCATTTGTATTACTGGCCTAACTTTGTGCCGATTGTAGAAGAGTTGAAGAATCGCGGTGGCTATACTGTCCATGCTTCAATGCCCAGGCGGTCATCTGATGTTCAGCAGACCATATTAAGCCAGGCCTGCTCTGAACTGGATGTAGTATTTGTTGCCGCAGACAGTGAACTAGACCGTATTGAGAAAATTATCAGGGAGGCATACGATGTTGTCATGGTAGGGAATATTGGTCAGTTAAAACAGATTGTGCTCCCTGATGCATTAACGGTCATGGTGTATCATGGCATTGGTCTTAAACAATCCTACTACAGGGATATTGATGATCGTATCAACATAAGGGCCGTGGAATCTATGGAGCGCTTGCATGAGCTTATGGAACAGGGACATACTAATCTGGTGCTCTCTGGATTTACCAAACTGGATAAACTGTATACCATATCCGAGAATGAACCAGAACAGCTTAAACAGAAACTCAATTTGAACCAGAATAAAAAAACAATTTTATACGCTCCAAGTTTCTATCCTACCTCAATTGAAAAACTTTGTCCCCAATTATCCGTGTTAAGCGCAGACTATAATATCGTCATAAAGCTGCATGGGTTCAGCTGGGAGCAGAAACGGTATCGTTATCAAAGCGGATTGTGTTCTGAACTGGCAGAAAAACATGATTCTATACAATTATTACCAAATGAAACTTTTGATATACTTCCTTATTATAAAATAGCTGATGTATTAATCAGCGATATTTCCTCTACCATGTTTGAATTTCTGCCCCTGAACAGGCCGATCATCCAGGCGGAATGTTTTTCCTTAAGGTTAAAGCATAGAATTTTTCGCCGCCGCTTCTGGAGAAAACTTGATGTAGAGAGAATGCAGAATGTGGATTTTGCTTACAAAATAGTAGACCCGGCAGATGTAATCGGCCGGGTGCAATTTGCCCTGGAGTATCCAGACGAAATGGAATCCCTGCGTCAAACAGCCCACAATCAATATTTATACAAACCAGATGGCATGGCTTCTGCCAGGGTGGTAGATGCCATTGAAGAGAATTTAAAATGAATATCGGTGTTTATTGCCCGAACTGGATCGGGGATGCAGTAATGGCCCTGCCGTTCATCCAACAACTGCAAGACCACTATCCGGATGGGAAAATCACCATTGTATGTAAAGATTCGGTAGCCTCTGTTTTCCAGAATCACCCCGCTGCCCGCAGGATTATTGCACTTCCACAGTCAAATACCAGCGGGCTCCTGTCCGCCCGCAGCACAGGAAAATCATTGCTATCCCTTCATCTGGATGTTTTTTATACATTAACAGACTCCTTCAGAAGTGCCGCAATCTTGTGGTGGTCAGGGGCAGAGCAAAGAATTGGTTACAGCACCCAGCTGCGATCCATATTGTTAACCAACGCTGTCGAGTTGACAGCGAAAAGGATGCATCGTTCCCTAAAATATTTAGCGCTTATTAATCCAGAATCAAATTCTGAAAAAATCCCCCAGATATATTTGACGGATGACGAAGTAGCTTGGGCAAAAAGAGAATTGGCTGTTTTAGAATTAAAACAGCCAATAGCACTGTGCCCGTTCAGTGTGGCCGGTTCAAGAACAATACCCAGTAGCAGTCTAAAAAAATGGCTCCATGATTCGGAAGAAAATTACATCCTGTTCGGAAGTGAGAGAGACTCAAACCGGGCTTTGGCTCTTATTAATGAATGTAACAATAGTTCAATTATTTCCGTGTGCGGTAAATATTCCCTACGGAAATCAATTGCTCTCATATCTTTGTGTAAATACGCCCTGGCAGCGGACAGCGGTCTGGGGCACATTTCTGCCGCGCTGGATATACCGAGTGTCTCCTTTTTTGGTGCAGGACTTAGCACAATGACAAGACCACTTGGAGCCAGAACAACTATTGTAAATAACAATGTTCATTGCAGTCCCTGTCAAAAGAACATATGCTGTAATGAAGAAGAACCTTTACTTTGTCTGCAGCAAATTTCCCGATCTGATGTAGAAATTGCAGTCAGAAATTTGTCACTGAATCCTTAATTTTCATCCCTATGAAAGCAGTTATTCTAGCCGCTGGTGTCTCTCGGAGGCTGTATCCTCATACCTACGATACGCCGAAATGCCTATTGGATGTGTCTGGTAAACCCATTATCCATTACCAGCTGGAAGCCCTGGAAGCCCTGGGTATTTATGACATAACCATGATTATTGGTTATCTCCGTGAAACCTTGATGGATCATGTAACCAGCAGTTTCCCACATTTGAATTTCACGTTTCTTATCAACCATCATTATTTTGAAACCAATACTGCATATTCACTTTATATTGCCCGGAAAGCCTTGTGTTCAGATAGTCAGGTTCTTATGAATGCTGATGTGATATACCCTATAGATTTACTCCGACAGGTCGTCAATTCACCTTTCGAAAATGTATTGGCTGTGGACGTAAAGCCCTGTGGGCGCGAGGAAGTGAAGGTCATAGAAGGAGGGGAGAAAAAAATAGTAGACATAGGCAAGGATCTTATTGAAGCCCAGTGTCTGGGTGAATTTATAGGTGTAGCCAAATTATCCCATTCGTTTACGGAAATGTTAGCGGAATCCCTTGAACAATTAATCACCGCCGGAGGTAAAAATGATTACTTTGAGGCTGGGATCCAACCGCTGCTTTCAGAAATAGATGTCCATTTTGAAGATGTATCTGAATTTCCATGCCTGGAAATTGATTTTGTTGAAGATCTTGAGGAAGCACGTCAACTGTATTGAAATACATTATAAACTTCTAAACGTTTAGACATTTTATGGCAGAAATATTCCCTTTTCGCGGTTGGCGGTATCATAACGACCTTATACAAGAGCAGCCGGGAATCATTGTTCCTCCATATGATGTAATTACAGCAACAGAGCAGAATTCATACTATGATCAATCCCCGTATAATTACATCCGTGCAATTCTAAACCGTTCTGAAGGTGCTGATAGGTATAAAGATGCAGCCATATCATTGGAGCAATGGAAAAAAAATGGAGTTTTAATCCAGGAAGAACAAAATGCTATTTATATTTTATCGCAATCCTTTAAGCAATCTGACCAGACAGTAGAAAGAATTGGCTGTATCTGCTCTTTACAACTCACTGAACTGGGGAAGGTTGTGCTGCCCCACGAACTGACAATTCAAAAACATTTGCTTGACCGGCTCCGGCTGATGGCGGCAACATCTGCGAACACAGGGCAAATATTTATGTGCTACCGGGATGATGAAATGATTCTGGAAAATATTTATAAGCAAATTGAAAAGGATCCAGTCGTAGATATAGTATTATCGGATATACATTATCGTTTATGGCCGGTAATGGATAAAAATTTGATTGGTCAATTTGCGGAAGGAATGGTGGATAAAACGCTTATTATTGCGGATGGCCACCATCGCTATAAAACAGCCTTACAGTATGCAGCGGATCATCCCGAATCAGGCGCTGCAAAGCAGGTAATGGTCACCCTGGTAAACAGTAAAAATTCCGGAATGCAGATCCTGCCAACACATAGAATAATTTCGGGAGTGAATATAGCTATTGGCAATATAGAAAATAGTCTGGCTGAATTCTTTCATATCAGAAAATTCACTGGCGCAGCAGCTGTCCTTGATGCCATGAATACAAGACCAGATGAAAAAGGGATGCTTGGGTTATACCACCGTGAATCGAATACAGGTTTATTGTTAAATTTTAAGGATTGGAATATCCTGGAAACTGAATTCCCAGAAACGAGCAAGACCTATCGGGAATTAGACACGAATATATTACATGTATTTGTATTGAATAAGGTTTTCAATATTGATTCCAATAAACAAACAGATTTAAATCGCGTAGCCTATATGCGCGGGAATGAACCTGCCCTGGATATGTTGAAAAAAGAACACCACTATGATGTGGCCTGCTTTGTCAATCCGCCATCTTTGGAAGATGTGTATGATATTGCAAAATCAGGGGAAACAATGCCGCAAAAATCAACATTCTTCTTCCCAAAAATCTACTCCGGACTGGTGACGCGTTGTTTTTAAAAATAGGATAGAAAATGACATTGTTAAAAAAAGAACTAGCGACGCAAATACCCCTCATAAGAGATGATATAAAAGCATTAATCAATGAGAATGGAGATCGTCAGATCAGCAATGTGACGGTGGCCCAGGCTTATTCAGGTTTAAGAGGCATAAAAGCTTTTGTATGTGATACTTCCTCTGTAGACCCGGACAAGGGGCTTATCATCAGGGGTATTCCCCTTTTGGATATCACTCATATATTGCCGGAAGAGGTATTATTCCTGCTGCTTGCCGGCAGGTTACCCAACAAGAATGAAGTTAAAGATCTGCAGCGGGAATTTTCTGCTCATTTGGAGGTCCCGGATTATGTGTGGAAGGTCCTGAGCGAATTTCCCGATAATGCCCATCCCATGACCTTGTTCAATACGGGGATAATGGCCATGCAGGGTACAAGTGTGTTCCGTAAAAAATATGATGAAGGTGTGCCAAAGGCAGAATATTGGGAGGCCATTTTAGAAGATGGAATTCGCCTCTTGGCGAAGCTCCCCGCCCTGGGTGCCGGCATTTATCGCATGCGTTTCAACAAAGGTGCAAGAATTGACCCGGATCCAGAACAGGATTGGGCCGGGAATTTTGTCCATATGACTGGAATTTCAGATGATAGTGGTGATTTTCATAAACTGATGCAGCTATACTTTATGCTTCACTGTGATCACGAAGGCGGGAATGTGAGTGCCTTTGCTGCCCATACAGTTGCATCTGCATTGTCAGATCCCTATTATGCAGTATCAGCAGGTCTGAACGGCTTGGCTGGCCCACTTCACGGTCTGGCAAATCAGGAATGTCTGAAATTTGTACTGAATATCCGCGATGAATTCAGAGGTGCGCCCAGCATAGATGAACTCCGTCAATATTGCTGGAACCGTTTAGAGCGCGGCAGAGTGATTCCCGGATATGGTCATGCCGTTTTGCGCTGTCCAGATCCCCGGTTTGCAGCGTTTATTGATTTTGGTAAAAAGCATATCCATGATGACGAAGTGTTTGATATTGTTACTGGTTTGTTCCATGTTGTTCCTGATGTACTGAAAGAACAGGGAAAAGCAAAAAACCCATGGCCCAATGTGGATGCGGCTTCGGGATCGTTGCTTTATTATTATGGCCTACAAGAATATAATTTCTATACAGTGCTTTTCAGTATCTCCAGGACCATGGGTATGATTTCCCAAATGGTCTGGGAGCGGGCATTGGGTATCCCTATTACCCGGCCAAAATCGGTGACCACAGACTGGATTAAACAAACCGTTTAAACACCATGAAATATTTACCGGTAATCTGGACCGGTCTGATCCTTTCATTCCAGTTGGTTTACTGCAATGAAATATATCAATCCGTAAGGATTTTTAATCCGTCCCCTTCAACTATCCAGCTCTTGGCCGAGACTGGAATTCCATTGGATCATATTACCGGAAAAGCCGGTGTATATCTTGATATTGTAGTTTCTGAGAGCCAGGTTGAGAAATTCGATTCAATTGGTGTTGAACATAAAATATTAATCCATGATCTTACACAATATATGCAGGCAAGGAATGTTCCTGCTGTATCTCGGGATTTTCCATTGGGCTCCATGCAGGGTAACTATACCTGGGATGAATTGAACAGCCGCTTTGATGAGTTGCGAGAATTATACGGAGCAATCATTTCTGAACGTCACATCTTGGGGCAATCTACAGAAGGACGCGATATCTGGGCCTTTAAGGTTTCTGACAATCCTGCTGAGGATGAACAAGATCCGGAAGTTTTGTATACTGCATTAACCCATGCCAGGGAACCGGTGAGCATGATGAATCTATTTTATTTTGTACAAATGATAGGGGAAAATTATGGTTCGGATCCGGAACTGACCTACCTGGTAGACAATCGAGAAATGTGGTTTCTCCCTGTAATTAATCCAGACGGTTACGTTTATAATGAATCTATACAGCCCAATGGCGGTGGAATGCACCGGAAAAACCGTAGGGATACGTTTTGTGGAAATGGTACAAACCGTGGGATTGACCTGAACCGTAACTACGGTTATGGCTGGGGAGCGAATGATACCGGTTCATCCCCCGATCCTTGTGAGGAGACCTATCGTGGCGAATCCGCATTTTCTGAGCCGGAAACACAGGCGGTCCGGAATTTTATTGAAAACCGGCCATTGATGAACGTACTTCATTATCATACTTTCTCCAATGTTTACATTCATCCTTATGGCAATGCGTCTCTCCCTGATGAGCCGGATCTTACAACCTATCGTGAAATTGGTGCGGAAATGGCCCGGTTAAATGGCTATGCGGTTGGCACAGGTTATGAAACCATTGGCTATACCGTAAATGGGGATGCGGTGGACTGGACGTATGGAGCGCAGGGGTTGGTCACATTCACCCCTGAAGTAGGATCGTACGATGATTATTTCTGGCCATCTGAAGATAGAATTGTACCGCTTTGTAAGGATCAGTTGCACCCCAATATGGTTTTTTCTTTTGTAGCCGGCAATGATATTGTGCTGCAAGATGTGCAGTTCCCAGTTGAAGAATTCCTATCTGGAGAAACAGTCACTGCGGAATTACATATCCAGAACAGAGGTTTAATGGATTCGGATGGAAATATTTCCATTACCTTGGAACCTGTGAATTCATTTATTTCTTTGGATACGGATTCTATCAGGATAGATGAATTGGAAGCACGGGATGATGATGTGGCTGCTCTGGATTATACTATCTCTGCAGATGCGTCCCGCGGCGCAGAGACCGGATTTATTACCACGGTGTATGATGGCTCCAGCTACCCCCGGCAGGATACAATCCAGTTTTTTATAGGTGCCCCGGATGTTATTATTCTGGACAGCTTTGAAATGGATCTGGGGAATTGGCAATTAGAGGGTGATTGGGGATTGACGGATGTCTCCTACTCAGGGAATTGGGCCTTAAGTGATAGTCCGGATGGGAATTATGGCAATAACCAGTCTACAGCTGCAGCTCTGAATATAAATTTTGATTTATCATATTACCATGGTATCCGCATTTCGTATATGACCCGCTGGGAGATTGAACCATACGATGATTTTGTACAGTTCCAGGCATACATACCCAATGAAGGCTGGATCAGCCTAGCGGGTGAATATACTGTAATGGGCTCCGGGCAAGATGCACAGCCGCCAGGTGATCCTGGATACCATGGTAACTCTGATGGCTGGGTCAAGGAATTGATAGAACTGAACCAGTTAGGAGATTCATACCCCACATCATTTAGATTTATACAAACATCTGATAATTACAATAATGGAGATGGTTTTAGTGTGGATGATTTTACAATTACCGCTTACCCGTCAATGCTTCAGGGGGATTTAAATAGTGATAACATATTGGGAATTATGGATGTGATCCAGATGGCGGATATGATTCTTTTCAATGCAGAACCCACACCGTACCAGATATTTATCAGCGATTTGGATGGTAATGGCACTTTAGACCTGTTTGATATATTCTTATTGGTTAATTTGATCATGGAATTTTAATGAAACTATTTTTCTTGCTCATTGCCGCTGTCTCTTTTATACAGGGTCAAATATCCCCTGAGCAAATGGAACCGGGAAAAAGAAACGGCCACTACCGGGCCTGGGTTTATTTCAAGGATAAGGCGGGATCAGCGCAAGCGAATATTTCTGAGCGAGCCCGGCAAAGAAGGTCAAAAAATAATATCCAATCAGATAATCTCTGGCTGGATCTAAGAATACCAAATGATTACATTGAAACATTAAAAGAATTAAATATAATAATACGTCGTCAAAGTCGTTGGCTTAATGCCGTTTCTATAGAAACGGATATCAATACTCTAAATACTATATTAAAATTTGATTTTATAAAAAAGGTAGAACCTGTATATAATTTCGTTAAAGGTAGTACAATTGGTCCAGTTAATGAAAATAGGACTAATCAAATACCTAACAATAATCAACGTGATTTTGACTATGGTAATTCTTTTACCCAGATTGAGCAAATCAATAGTCATACAGCTCATGAAGCAGGATATTTTGGGCAGGGTGTTAGAATTTTGTTTCTGGATACTGGCTACATGCTATCCCATGTGGCTTTTGATTCCATCAATCTTATTGCACAATATGACTTTATTAATAACGATGACAATACTGCTAATGAAGATAATGATAATTATCAACAGGACCACCATGGAACTGGCATGTTAAGTATTATTGCCGGTTATTATCCAGGTCATTTAATTGGACCGGCATTCAAATCAGAATATTTATTGGCCAAAACAGAAGATGTAAGCAGCGAGACCCAGGTTGAGGAGGATAATTACGTAGCGGCATTGGAATGGGGCGAAGGACTAGGCGCTGATGTGACTTCTTCATCTTTGGGTTATCTAGATTGGTATTCTTATTGCGATATGGATGGGAATACGGCAGTTACTACAATAGCTGTGGATGTTGCATCCAGTTTGGGTATGTTGTGTGTGACGTCAGCTGGAAATTGGGCATCTACACCTCCGGAAAACCCCTGTCAGCCGCCCATTACTCATTATATATCCGCTCCAGCTGATGCAGATTCGGTAATTGCAGTTGGTGCGGTGAATAGTTCAGGAATTATAGGTTCCTTTAGCTCCAGAGGACCAACATATGATGGCAGAATAAAACCTGAAGTTTGTGCAATGGGTATTGGAGTTGTAGGTGCTTCTCCAGGAACCCAGAATGATTTTATTACTGTCTACAGTGGGACGTCTGCTTCATCACCATTGATAAGTGGAGCTGCGGCATTGATTATGAGTGCAAACCCTTCCTGGACTGCAATGCAGGTACGGGAGGCAATGATGATGACTGCGTCACAGCATGAAAACCCTGACAATACCTATGGCTATGGAATTGTGGATATCATGGCTGCCATCAATTATGGACAAACTGCAGGTGTAAAACCAGGGCAAGGAAATCCAGCGGATTTTCAAATCTCCACAGCTTATCCGAATCCATTTAATCCATCTGTATCTGTGGATATCACTGCAGCGGTTGGCGGTCATCTCATTGTGGAAGTGTTGGATATTAATGGTAGAATGATTTCAACACTCTATAACGAAAATGTAGTTTATTCGACCCACAAACTAAATTGGATTGCAGATGGTGTTCCCGCAGGGCTTTATTTTATTAGATCCACCCTAAATGGCCAGTCCCATATACAAAAGGCAACCTTGTTGAAATAGAAAAAATCAGGAGAGGAAACACTTGCCTCCTTGTGTTGAGACCTCGAAATTGCATCTCGCCTGGACCATATTCTAAATGATTCCCAGACCACATATTATTCTTTTGCAAGTCGCCTTATTTTCCGGCTTGCTTTTTCCAGCACAATCGGAAGAAAGGAAGGTACAGCCTTTTCCGGTGGATCTGTCTGTCTTTGAAGGTCATAAATCCCTGCTTCTGGACTGGTCTTACGCTGACAGCATCGATGCAAAAACAATAGCCGTTAAATCAAGCAATACGATAGATGCTGAATTCCGTACCATTCAGGAACTAGAACCTGAACAATCCCGTTATCTGATTCAGAACTGTGAAATTGGCCTGCGCTATTTTTATCTCATTGAAATTGAAGATCATTTCGGTAATCTGTATACCAGTGATAGTGAGGTTCCTGTATTCGGCTCCTGCATGATTGCAGCGGACACGAGTCAATTTGATCCGCATATTTCCACGGTGCAGGAGTTGATTCTGTCTGAAATTAATAACAGCGTCCGAAATATGGACCCGACTCTGGATATTGATCCTATTTTGCGCCTTATGGCTGGTACCAATTCTGCAGAAACCGCATGGCTGGAAGAAATTCCTTTCAATGTACTGAAAAACATTGAATCAGAAGTTTCAGCGATAGATGAAATTGTGAATCATTCCAGTTTTTTGGAATCGATCATGAAAAAAGAATTGCTTTACCGTAATCAAGTTCTGCTTATCCCGAATGAATGGGTGGATAAAATCAATACTGCATTCTCTTTAATGGATAACAGATGGACAAACCTTTTTAAACAGTATGAAAAAAGTTTACAGGTTTTATTCCAAATGCCGCCTATCCATATCCTGGGTGCAAAACCGCTGGAAGACGGCCAGAAAGATTTTATTTTGCAGGTGGTGCATGAGGACCTGGTGGACCTGGAGGAATCGTACATCCTCTACCGGGATGAATATCTGGATCTATCTCCCTTTGCAAAGGATACATCCGGACTTATTTCTGTTCCCGCACCCGGGCACTGGACCTATGCAGATTTGATGATCAATGGAATATTTCATCAGCGGTTTCCATTATGGATCCCGCGTCCAGTAAGCAACACCATGGAAGGTGACCTGTTGCCCAGCGATAATGTTTATACCATAAAAGCGGGACTTGAACCAGCATCGGCCTGGTTCAATGAAATGATTTGGTCACCAAAAACCATGAAATTAGATTTGGAAGCGTCGGGTGTGCCGGGCTTTGATGACCATTATGCCTTCATATTACAGGATCAATTTTTCTGGGAATTGGATTGGGAACCGGGCTTTGAAATTCAGTACAGGGATTCTTCGATTCTTTTGGATCAAGCTATCGATTTCCCTGTTTTGTTATCCTGGAATAAATGGAACGAGGATCAATGGGAACCTGTAGAATATATGATTCTGGATTCTCTGCCGATGGCTGTACACCGATTCCCGGATGGGAAAACATGGAGTGAATTAAATTACGCAACACTGGGTTCAACCAATGATCCTCATTTAAATGAGATAAATACAGAAATGATTCCGCAGCTTTTTGTTCTCTATCAAAATTATCCAAATCCATTCAATGGCTTGACCCGTTTGACCTTTGATCTGCTGGAAGACGCCACGATCTCTCTATATGTAACCGATGCCAAGGGACGGGTACGGGATGTGTTTGTGGAAGATCAGTTCATGACCGGTGGCACCTATAATTATGAATGGAGTGGTGAGAATAGGTCCACGGGAATTTATTTTTTCACTATCCAAGCTCAAGCTGGGAATTTTCCGCCGGCTGTCATGAGTCGGAAAATGATCTACCTGAAATAAAACCCCCCTTTTCCGTTTAATCTCTCAAGAGATTTCAGTATTTTTCCGCAGGTATGATGACACGGAACCTGTTTATTCTATTTCTTGCAGCTTTGATCTGGATCCCCGGTTGTGCTTCCCATCCGGCTATACAGCCTCATCTTGCGGAAGAAGGGAAAACAGAAATGGGATTCAGCTTATCCCTGGAAAATGTAATCCCTGTTATTTGGTATCGCCGCGGTTTAAATAAAAATACCGATGTTGGACTCAGAATTGGCATTCCGTTATCGGGAACCGGGGTGGATATAAACCGTGTATTATTCAGGAACGATCGTAAGTGGGATATCCTGAATCTGGCCTGGAGTTTTAACCCCAATTCAAATTTTGATGTGACGTATATGAAATTCAGTCGGGCCAAAAAAGAAAATAGAGGAATATTACCTGTTTCTTGGATGGGTTTCAGGATCATGATCATCCCCAACGGGGTCCTTCGCCAGCAGGACACAGAAGGTCTGTACAGTGCCAGCACACGTGCCGGTCTGCTATATGGACGGCAGATAGGGAAAAAATGGGGTATAGAATTTGGCTATTATCATGATTTTCAGGCCATGCCATTCAGCAAGGTTTTTTCGTTTGACTGGAACCCGAAATCGCCAAAAGTGATTAATGAATACGGCGATACTTATGTTAATTTTCCGCCTACCAATAATGGGCTTCCATCGGAATATTCACGTTTGACCGGACTGTCTTTTCAGGTCTACATGTATCTGGGTAAAAAACAATAAACAGATTTTTTTATGCCTGAGTTTTCTTTCCGGGATTGTCTAGTAACCCGGGATATTCCTGAATCCAAACTCTATTTAAAAACCAGCCTGAAACCCGATGCAAATCTTGTTGTCATTTTAGATGACCTCTTGTTCGTAAGTGCTTTGGTATCCGAAAATGAGAAACCGGGGATTCACCCTGTGATTCTCATGAATTCTATTAAAAATATCATTGGGGATGACCGGAAAAATCCTTCAATAGTTTTACTGGAATTTGCGGTTGAATATATGTTGGGTTTTGAATTTCGAAAAAATGATCAGGAACAGTTAAATGATTCTGTGGTGGATGGTGTTGGGTTGACCGCCTTTATTGGTGATCTGGAAGACGCCTGCCAGAATGGAGATTGGGAAAAAGCCAATGCTCTGGCCGCACATACATTTGTTGCATCAGACTATTCTCGAGGCGTTTTGGACGCTTTAGTTGAGCTTGCTCTTCAAGATACGGACCGGAATGTTCTGTTTACTTTTCATTTACTCCGTGCTTTCCAGTTCCAGGGAATCAAGGGAGATAATTGGACCTATACAAAATGCCTACTGGATTATTTAGCAGGCTCTACATTTCCTGAACCCCATGATTTTTGCGAACAAACACCGACGGATGTGAAAGATAAGATGATCGAATCTGGAGATTTGTCTCTTTTTTCTGCTGTTGAAAGGCTGTGGCATGGGGATTATGTCAGGATTCGCGGATACAGGCGGGAATTGAGTCATTGGTGTGCCAAGGTTTTTGTGGCTGAATCAGATTCTATTGATGGGAATTTGGATCATTGGCTTGTGAACGGGAATTATGGCGGAAAATTTATCGAACTGGCTGAAACCATCGTGGAGAATAAAAAATCAAAGTCAGAAAAAGTAATTGAATTGGTAATTTTGGAATCTATTCGAGCCCTTTCCAAATCCGCTTCAAAAATACAATTGGCCATTTTAGGGACTCGTATGGCTCGACTTTTGAATCATGAATATCGGTAAATACACATTATATAGTATTGAAACTTCCGAGTTTAAACTGGATGGGGGTGCCATGTTTGGAATTATCCCAAAACCCGTTTGGGAAAAACAGGCTCCAAGTGATGATTTGAACCGTATTGAAATGGTAACACGATCTTTATTGCTTACCTGTGATGACCTTAAGATTCTGATTGATACAGGAAACGGAACTAAATGGGGAGAGAAATACAAAAAGATATACAATATTGATACGGACCGTTATAGTATTGAGTTATCACTGGGCAAATATGGTTTTTCTACGGAAGATATCACGGATGTGATCTGTACCCACCTTCATTTTGACCATGTTGGGGGTAATACAAAAATAGAAAATGGAAAAATTGTTCCTACCTTCCCCAATGCAAAATACTGGGTTTCAAAAGAAAACTGGGATCTTGCTAATCATCCCACCCAGAAAGATGCTGGCAGCTTTATGGAACATGATTGGAAAGTATTGGCAGAGAATGGAATGGTGGAAATTGTAGATGGACATGAATCTTTTATTGAGGGAATTGATAGCTATCTTACCTATGGACACACCAAAGGGCTGATGCATCCGGTTATATCAGATGGGGTCCAAACTCTTTTTTATGGAGCTGACATATTCCCATTGTCAGCCCATATTCCTGTGCCATGGGTCATGTCTTACGATGTTCAACCCGTGATCACCATGCAGGAAAAAGAAAAACTCCTTATTAAAATTTGGGAAGAAGGCTGGTTTCTTTTTTTTGAACACGATCTCAATATTCAGGCCTGCACTGTGGACCGACTTGATAAGCACTATAGAATGAATGAAACGGTAATTATCAGTGAATGAAGAAGAAAAAAAAGAAGTATTATTCCAGGAAGGGATGAAACATTATAAAACAATGGACTATTTTGAAGCCCATGAAGCATGGGAAGACCTCTGGTCTGATTATTTTCTGGAAGATCAAAAATTTCTCCAGGGCTTGATCCAATTGGCAGTAAGTTTTGTTCACTTAGGAAATGGAAATATGATCGGTGCAAAAAATATGCTAAGGAAATGTAAAGAAAAATTTCAGGGATTTTCTGGAGTACACCGGGGTATACATGTTAATCTATTATTGAGCCAAATTGAAAAGGTGGGACTCAGTTACAATGGGTTGGAACAACCAAAAGATTTTAACTGGGATATGGTTCCCACCCTGAAGTAGACATGCCTGAAATACTATTATTTGTTAAAGATTTTGAATTGGGGTCTAAACTTTCATCAACGTGTATTGATCAAGATCGACAGGTTGAATTTTCTGATGAAAATACAGACCCAACTACATTCCGAGAAGATGTAAAGATGGCTGTTGTGGATATGGATGAAAAAGTTTTTTCATCAGTGGGGCTTGTGGCTGAATTAAAACGCCGCGACATTAAAGTGATCGGAACCATGAAACGTATCAATAATAAGGAGCAGTCCAAACTGCGTTCTGCAGGGTGTGATATTATTGTACCAAGGTCAAGTTTGGTTAAAAATATGCCAAGCTTAATGTCCGAATTACTCGATTGAGAGAATCAAAAGTCAAAAAGCAACAGCGGGCTTCTGAAATCGTAAGCTGCCTTCGAACAATCTATCCGGATTCAAAATGTTCTTTAAATTATAATTCCGCCCATGAATTGTTGGTGGCAACAATCCTCTCTGCCCAATGCACTGACCATCGGGTGAATATTGTAACGAAACAACTTTTTCAAAAATATAAAAAACCAGCTGACTTTGCTTATAGCGATTTGGGGAAACTGGCAAAGGACATTCATTCCTGTGGCTATCATAATCAAAAAGCAAGAAGCCTTCAAGGGGCCAGTCTGAAAATAGTGGAAGAGTATGACGGAAAGGTGCCGCAGACCATAGAAGAATTAATTAAATTGCCTGGAGTAGGTCGCAAAACTGCCAATTGTGTTTTAGGTGAAATTTATAATGTGCCTTCCATGGTCATTGATACACATATGGTTCGTATTATGGGATTGTTGGGGTTTACAAAAACCAAGGATGCCCAAAAGATTGAATTGGAAATGATGGACATATTCGATGAAAAGGTATGGGTGAATTTGACCCACATGGTTATTGACCATGGTCGGGCAGTTTGTATTGCCCGGCGACCCAAATGTGGCCAATGTGCACTGGTGGATTTATGTCCATCGGCTTTAGTCTAAATCTTTGTAACAGTTCCTAAAGGACGGTAATTTCTTACTTTAATATTATTTGTATCATACAACTATGTCGAATCCAATTATAACGAAAAAATATCATTTTTGCGCGTCCCATAAATATGGAAATGCACACTGGTCAGAAGAAAAAAACTTGGAAGTGTTTGGCAAAGATTATAACACTCATGGACATAATTATGTATTAGAAGTGTCTGTTACCGGACCCATTGACCAGGGATCAGGATGGCTGGTTGACTTGAAAAAATTGGGTCAAATCGTGAAAAAAAATGTTGTGAACATTTTGGACCATTCTCAGATTGAAGAAGACATTGAATGGTTCAAAGGTAGGCAGCCTTCATCAGAAAATATATTGATCTGGGCCTGGGGTGAAATTGCACCAAGGCTGGAACAGGGTATCATCCATCGGCTTCGACTTGTAGAAACTCATTCGATTTACACGGATTATTACGGTCCTGAACAATAATGAATTTCAAGGATCGATTTTATTTAATATTGGCGGGGATCTTTATTGCTTCCTTAGTCAGTTGCAATCTTATTTTTCAGAAGTTTTTTACCTGGACACCATTTGGTATTTATACCTTCGAAATATCCGTTGGAATCCTACCATATCCCATTACATTTTTAGCGACAGATCTAATTTCTGAACTTTACGGTAAGAAAAAAGCAGACCAGGTTGTGATCTCTGGATTGATTGCCAGTGTCTTTGTCATGATTATTGTTCTTATTGCAAATGCTGCCCCAAGTACAGTTTGGTCCCCAGTTGATGATGATCTTTTCCAAAAAGTTTTTGGACTGCAAGGTATGGCTGTTTTTGCGTCCATGGTTGCTTATCTCTCGGCTCAGTTTATTGATGTAAGGATTTTTCATTTCTGGAAAAAACTGACCAAGGGAAAACACCTTTGGTTGCGAAATAACGGTTCAACAATTATAAGCCAGTTTGTTGACACTGCAGCTGTCTTGATATTATTATGTTCAGCGGGTGTAATTGAGTGGAATAGATTCTGGCTTCTGCTAGAAAACGGATTTTTGTTTAAGATCTTGGTGGCCTTAATCGATACTCCCATCATCTACGGGGTAATCTATGCATTGAAAGGCAAAATTGATATTGCACCGTATGAAGAAGGATTAGACTAATGAAGAATTACGATAAACTGAAAAAACTCACCTTATCTTTATTAGAAGAGATTGGTGAAGACCCAGCGCGAGAAGGATTAATCAAAACGCCAGCACGGGTGGCAAAAGCCTGGGAATTTTTTTCCAAAGGATATGATGAAAGTCTGGATGAAGTTATCAATGAAGCGGTTTTTCATGAAGATGCAAAGGATATGGTCATTGTACGGGATGTGGAATTTTTCTCGTTATGTGAACACCACTTGCTTCCTTTTTTTGGGAAAGTCCATGTTGGATATATACCAAATGGAAAGGTGATTGGCCTGTCAAAGATTCCCCGGATCATTGATATGTTTTCTCGAAGACTCCAAGTTCAGGAGCGGTTGACCCATCAAATTGCAGAAGCGCTCCAGGATGTGTTGAATCCTATCGGGGTTGCCGTTGTCATGGAGGGTGTCCACATGTGCATGCAAATGAGAGGTGTGGAAAAACAAAACAGTTTTGCTTCAACAAGTTCGATGCTGGGTCAGTTTAGAAAATCTGCAGAAACAAGAACAGAATTTTTAAGCATCATCAGCAAATGAGTATAGCCTCAACACCGGAACCGCCTTATTATGCCGTCATTTTTACGTCCCAACATACGAATGTGAATTGGGAAGAATATGAAGCAACCTCGGCCAAAATGGTAGAATTAGCTCAAGAGATGCCTGGATTTCTGAGTGTTGAATCAGTCCGAAATGAAGACGGGTTTGGCATTACATCAGTCTATTGGAAAGATAATGAGTCCATAGATTCTTGGCGGAATCATGGGGAACATAAGAAAGCGAAAAAGCGCGGCCGCGCTTTTTGGTACGAGAAATATTTTTTACGCATTGCGAAGGTAGAAAAGGATTATGGCAAAATTTGATTTAGCTATTTTGGGCGGTGGTCCCGGTGGCTACGTTGCAGCAATCCGAGGTGCCCAGCTCGGACTCAAAACCTGTGTGATTGACCAAGATAAATTGGGCGGGATTTGCCTGAATTGGGGTTGTATCCCCACAAAGGCGCTTTTAAAAAACGCGGAAGTGTATCATTATATCAAAAACGCCGATACCTATGGTATCAATGTGGGAAAAGTGTCCGTTGATTTTAAAAAGAACATCAAGCGCAGCCGGGATGTGTCCAATCGTTTAAGCAAGGGTATTGAATTCCTGATTAAAAAGAATAAGATCACCCATATCCAAGGAACGGGGAAACTCACTTCTAAAACA
>Ga0208411_1001245_pt1 | contig 17673 bp, 12 predicted proteins | sample ETN01SmetaG_4_FD_185793 | JGI IMG/M metagenome (GOLD analysis project Ga0208411, IMG submission 185793) | Marine microbial and viral communities from oxygen minimum zone, Eastern Pacific Ocean - ETNP2014F12-01SV261 (SPAdes) (version 2) | ecosystem: Environmental > Aquatic > Marine > Oceanic ... | reverse complement strand
CCATCACTATAGATGACCACGGCATCAGCTCCATTAAAAATACTAACATCCTTTGGGAAACCGTTGGTCACCACCGTGGGCGACACAAGGTCCGCCGCGCCTTCTTTAAGGCACTTGGCCAGCAGCATGATGCCGGCACGGTGTTCGTGGGACAATGGCCCGTGGCTTCGCGGTCCGGCGATCATCACGACCTTCTTGGGTTTGGCTACAGCGCCCAACACGAGCGCTAGAGTGAGTGAAAGAGTCAGGAGTTTTTTCATTGTATAGTCTGTTTAAATTATTTCTTTTTTTTGCGTCCCTTGGGGTCGAGATCCTCTTCTAGTTCCTCTGCAGAAATTCTGGATTGCACACCTCCCTTGGGCACTTCGGCCTTGGCCAGCCAGAGTAAACCATTGAGCACCACCTTACGGTAGTTGGCATTACCCCAGTTTGTGTGTTTATGGCCACCGGTAAATCCAAGGCCGCGACTTCCGTTGGGTCGCTCATAAGCCCACATCATGGTTTCAGCACGACCTTCGCCTTCAACAATGTGTTTATAAGGCCCACGCGGATACACGTAAGGACCGTCCCGCACATCCTTGCCGGGTTTAGCTGTAAGAATAGGCGTAACTTTCCCCACTCCATCAACCCGAAAACGCATATTAAAATACCATTCATCCACCACCTTGAAAGGCTTCACCCCATTGGCGATGGGATGTCTGGGGAATTTTTGGTAATCAGGGGCCCACATGGGGTTAACTGAAAACTTGTGTTCATAGTAACCTCCGATCCAATCCTGCATGGTTTTGCCGGTATCCCCTGCAGGAACCTCCACCCCATAATGAGCACAACCCACGCCAGCCCCTTTGGCGATGAGCCCGTTGATGAGCTTCACTCGTTCAGGACGCATCGCAGGGTGACGCCCCCCGCCATCGGCATAAACCAGAATAGCATCGGCCCCCTTGAAAACATCGTCACTTTTAGGCCAGCCCATGTCGTGTACCTCTGCTGTGATGCCAGGCAGTTGATCCAGACACTTCTCAAGCAAAAGACTCCCTGCCCGGAATTCATGGTCACCAGGCCCGTGGCTGGGCCGTCCGGCGATGAGAAGAATTTTTTTATCAGCTGCCTCACCGGCCAACACGCCAGCCAGCAGCAACAGCACCAACCAACGCAACGGATTCTTCGTCATTTCAAGAGAAGGGGGCCAGTCCAGCTGAATTATTTAAGATGCTTCACCCGGATGTTGCGAAATTGCACGGTCATGGGCGGTCCCGCGTGTAACTGCAACGCCAGAAGTCCTTCAGCCCGGCGGGTCTTCTCGTCGTTATCGATTAATACAGTCATCTTCTCGCCATTAATGTAATGGGTCAGCTCAAAGCCTTTGGCTTCAATGCGGAAGGTATTCCAGTCCTCCTTCTTCACCAGCTTACCGAGTGCTGCGGCATCGCCGATTTTCTTGATCGTCTTCTTGAGTTTGTTGCCCTCCTTGGTGAGGGTCGTTTGATCGCCTCTAAGGGATAAGATGCCACGGAATGCTTCCCCATAGCAGATGCCGGAGTAGCGGTCGCCACCAGCTCCCGCCGCAAAATCAGCCTGATAACCGCCAATACGCCAACCGTCTTGATTGCCGGGTTTTTTGAAACTGCGATACTGAATACCACTGTTACCCCCAACGATCTTAAAATCCATCTCGAGCACAAAGTTTTTGAGCTTACCTGCCTCCCAAATAATGAAGGTATTGCCCTTGGTGGGATTTTCCTTGGTGGTCTGACCGGTGATCGCTCCGTCCTTAACGCTCCAGAACTTTGGGTTGCCATTCCAGCCCTTGAGGGTTTTCCCATCAAAGATGGACTTAAAGCCTTTTTCCGCTGCCAAAGCCGGCAGGACAAGGGTTGTGGCTAAAAAGATAATGATGATATTTTTCATGGTTACTTTGATTGGATGTTTTACTTAAATGCTTTCTTCAAAAATTTCAGACCCTTCACTGCTATCTCATCGCGGGTGGGCTCGATGCGCCTCCAGATGGCGGCGGCACGGGCAATGACCTTCACGTCAGTCGTAAAGCTTTCAATCACCACATCGCCTTTATAGCGAATCGACTTGAGCGCCTTGATGATCGGCTTCCAGTCAAGTTCATCATTGCCCGGAGTACCCCGGTCGGTGCCGCAGGCATGGAAGTGGCCGAGTAACTTGCCTGCCTTGCGGATCGCTGCGGCCTGATTTTTTTCCTCAATGTTCATGTGGAAAGTGTCCAGATGCAGTTTGAGTGCGGGGCTACCAACCGCCTTAATGAGGCGCAGTCCCTTTTCGCAGGTGTTGAGAAAATCCGTCTCAAACCGATTGAGGGGCTCCACACAAATCTGCACTCCTTTCTTTTCGGCATAAGCAGCTAGAATTTTCAGGTTCTTAACCACCAGCGCGAATTCCTTCTTCTGCTGCTTGGGCTCCACCGCATCGGCCTTGCCCACCACGCTATAAACCGGGCCAATTAATGACGGGCAACCCAGATTCACCATGTGGTCAATGAGCGCCTTACAATATTTCATCGCTTCACGCTGATCCTTTGCACTACCCCGAAAATCGCGGCCAGGCCCCATGCAGGCACAAACCGAACCACAAACGAGCCCATTACGGTCCAGGGCTTTTTTAACTTTGACTGAGTCAATATGCTCAGGTGCCTCAATCGGGATTTCGACTGTCTCAAAACCCCATTTCTTAAACTTGGGGAAAAGACTCGTGCTTTTGGTTGTAAAGGGTGAAGTAAATAGGAAGGTGTTAATACCAAATCTCATAGCTCTTAAAAGGGTGAGGCAGAAAAGCTACGGGAACCGATAAACCCGGTCAACGGCAATTAAGTGTGTCGCAGTGCCTCAATGGGGTCGAGCGAAGCTGCCTTGATCGCCGGCCAAAGACCAAAGATCAGCCCTACAGCCACTGAAAGACCAAAAGCGACCACCACAGACCATTCGGTGATGATCGTCGTTGTATGGAGTATGTTATGCCGGAAGGCAGCAAAACCACACCCGCCAATAACACCGATGGAACCACCAATGAGACATAGGATCAGTGCCTCCACCAAAAACTGTACTGTAATATCGGTCTGCTTTGCCCCCAACGCCCGCCGGATACCAATCTCCTGAGTCCTCTCAGTAACCGTAGCCAACATGATATTCATAATTCCAATCCCACCCACCAACAGTGAGATGCAGGCAATGTAAAGGAGCATGCGGGTATCACGCGCCTTCTGTGCCTTAAGCGTGTTAAGTTCCTTAATGGGAATGATGATCTCATAATCCCTCTCCGCACGCCCGGCTTTCAGTGCTTCAATGAGTTGTGGCAAGGACGGAATCACATCATCCACCGTGGCAAACTCGACCCTTATCTCCGAGAGCTCCACTCTCTCTAGCTTAAGTCTACCTACGCTGCGATCCACATTCTTCACACCATACAACGACTTAAACGTGGACAAGGGAATATAGACATTGGCAGCTATCGTATGGCCCATGGCATCGGATAACTGCGGTAATTTCTCAGTATCGGCACGCTCCTCCAAGATTCCTTTAACCTGAAAAACCTGTGAAGATTCATAGCCGCGTACCTCCACCGTTTCCATGAGAGGATTTTGCCCGGCGAAAAGTCTCTGTGCCAGTTCCAGGGAAACCACACACGAGGAAGCCTTACTGTTTTCTTCGGCCTCATTCAGGAACTGGCCGGCGATAATTTTTGACTGCGTAAATTCCGGATAATAGGGGTAGGTACCAATGAGCTGACAATCCACTTCGCGCGAACCGTGCACGACGTTCAGGCGTTTATTCAGGACGGGCAACACTCGTTTTACTTTAGGAACGGTTTTCTTGATGCGAACCGCATCGGAGTTCTTAAGCCCATAGATCGCCATCCAACGACGGAAAAAACTCTCCCAGTCCCCCTGCATTTGGGCATTCATTGAGGGGGGCCTAATGCTTCGAATGATGACATTTTGCGCCCCCAGTGCCTTGATCGCCTCCTGCGCATCGTGACTGGCCCCTTCCCCTATGGCGACCAGAGTAATAACCGCCCACACTCCAATGATCATTCCAAGCATGGTCAGGCCGCTGCGCAATTTGTGCAACCGAAGGCCTTTGAAGCCGACCTGAATGATACGGAGAATGGATAAGCCAAGCATAACTAAAAAACTATAAATTCGCTCCCATTCTTATAGCACAAGGAGCTATAAAGTTACATTTTACGATTCTTTTGGGGGCAATCCTTGCACCTATGTCACCATAATAGACTAATTATGCCGCAGGGCCTCTATGGGATCCAATGCGGCGGCCTTGATCGCCGGCCAAAGGCCAAAGAACAGTCCGACTACCACTGACAACCCAAAAGCAACGATCACCGACCATTCGGTAACAATGGTTGTTATATGTAATATGTTCTGCCGGAACACAGCAAACCCCCAGCCTCCCATGACGCCAATGGAACCCCCGATCAGGCAGAGCATCAGTGCCTCCACCATGAACTGTATCGTGATATCAGTCTGGGTGGCTCCCAGTGCCCGGCGAATACCGATCTCCTGAGTCCGTTCGGTGACGGTGGCCAGCATGATATTCATAATTCCAATCCCCCCCACCAACAGTGAGATGCAGGCAATGTAAAGAAGCATGCGGGTATCACGCGCCTTTTGTGCCTTGAGGGTGTTGAGTTCCTTAATGGGAACCACAATCTCGTAATCCACCTCGCCTTTACGTGATTTATTCAGACAATCCCTGAGCAGGGGCAACGCCGGCATCACCTCTTCCACCGATCCAAACTCAACCCGTATCTCGGTAAGCTCCACGCGCTCCACCGAAACACTCCCCACACTGAGATCAATATTCTTGATTCCATAGAGAGCTTTAAAGGTGGACAAGGGAATATATACGTTGGCGGAAATCGTCCGGCCCGTAGCGTCTGCCAGCTGCGGCAATTTCTCGGCATCAACGCGTTCCTGTATAATGCCCTTTACCCGGAATACCTGATCGGATTCAACCCCACGGACTCTCACATTTTCCAAAAGTGGATTTTGGCCTGCGAACAGTTTCTCGGCCAACTCCAGCGTGAGCACGCAGGAGTTTTCCTTTCGGGCCTCCTCCATCTCATTGAGAAACTGGCCGGCAACGATACGCGACTGGGTGAACCCCGGGTAATGGGGATACGTTCCAATGAGTTGACAATCCACATCGCGTTTGCCGTGAACCACATTTTTGCGCTGACTCAAAATAGGCAGCACGCGCTTGACGCCCGGCACCGTCTTTTGAATCCTCCCGGCGTCTGAATTCTTGAGCCCATAAATCGTCTCCCACTGCATCCTGCCCTGCAGTTGGAGCTTGTCAGACAGGGGTTTTACACTGCGGATAATGACATTATTGGCCCCCAGCGCCTTGATCGCTTCCTGCGCATCATGACTGGCTCCTTCCCCTATGGCCACCAGCGTAATAACAGCCCAAACCCCAATGACAATCCCCAACATAGTCAGCCCACTGCGCAGCTTGTGAAGCCTTAAGCTTTTAAAGCCAACCTGAACAATTCTGAAGATGGAAAAACCAAACACGGTTATTCACGGCTGCGACGCTGCTTGCCGCCAGCCGACTTCCTCGATGAAGATTTTGGTGAAAGAAAACGTTTAACCCTCTCGCGTGCGGTTTGCTTGGCGGGAATAATCCATACATCATACTTCCTCATCTGGTCTTCATTGAGGAATTTTTCAACCTTCGAACGGGAGCTTTCGAAAGCTTTACTCAAAGTCGAAACAGCATTCTCTTCCGGGATCTCTCTGGATTGAATCTTCTTGATCACCTCTGTAATCTCGCCTGTAGCCTCAGCTTGTGCAGTAATCCATTTTCCCCTCTGCTCATCACTCAGTCCAAAGTTCGCTGGCTCGTTATTCTCCCCTTTTACATTCAAGACTTTCCCGCTACCTGGAGCCCCCAACTCAACTCTTCCCTTATCCATAACAGCCTCCTCCAAGTTGAGGTTCTCCGCCTCGGTTAAGGGAGACAAATGGACCAACTCGCCTACCTGCAGGCCCCGACCCGGGTCCGTTTCCTCCTTAATGGCAATAAAGTTTTCATCGCTGTATTCGATGGTCACCGGACGCCACTCATGCTTCTTGGTGGCCGGGTCCAACACATAACAGCCTGTCTGTGCGGTATCCTCACTGATCATACGGGTTGTCACGCATTGATTGGGAACCTTGATCCGCTGGTTTTTGCCCTCAAGATTAATTACCTTGATCTCCACGGTAACGGTCATGCCTTCAGAAACTGAATCCGGAAAATCATTGTTATCAATATACACTTCGCCCTTGAAATAAGATTTTTCGGTGTGTCCGCGGCGGTTGGTATCAACCGTCGTCCCGAGTACCAAGAGGGTTCCCGGCAGCGTTACATCCTCCACCTGCACCCAGGCTTTCATGTTGCGCCTGAGAAGCCCGCGTTTGGCTTGTGGAACATTGAGTTCTACTTTTAGGGACTTGGTCTTGGGCAATTTGATGAGGTTGCGACCCCGATGCACCCGCGCACCATCCATGATGGGACCATATTCCTTATAGCTTTCAGAAAAAAAGACCACCGTGCCATCGGCAGGCGCATAAATTCTTGTGGCCGCCATTTGCTCCTTAAGATCTTCGAGCCTTTCATTTTCCAAATCAAAGGTCTTCTTCTGGGTGGCAATGGTTGAATTGGCATCCCTCAAGTCCGCCACATTCCTCACCTTTACCTTTTCAATAGAGACCAGGGTCTCATCAACAGCCAATTCGCTTTGATTCAGAATGGATACACTATCATACTTCTTATAGGCATTCAGCCGCTCCTTAGCCATCGCGATTTGGTGACGAAGCTGATCGGCATTATTCTTCTCCTTTTTCAGTTTCAGCTGTTCTTCACGTAACTTCATCTTGGAAAGGAACTGTTTCTCCTCCAGTTCCTTATACCACTTGAGCTTTGCTTCAGAGATGGCCATCTGTTCCTTGGACTCCTCCACTTGATTGGCAAGATTGGTAATGCTCCCCATGTCAGACTTGATCTGGTTCTTGATGGTACTGTTTATGGCTTTCTCCTGCGCCATGACTGCCAACTTGTGATTGTTTTCCGCTACTTTTAAGGAGAAGGCCGCCGAGAGCTCGGTATTTTCCAGCTCCCCCATCATTCGTAAGAGAGCGTTCTCGGACTTTTCCACCACGATCTCCATCTGGTTAATCCGCTCCTTGAGATTGAGCGGATCCAGTTCCACCAGTAGATCACCGGGAATCATGATCGACTGGCCTTCGGGCAAATTATCCCAGTCAATATCTTCCACTGAATTAAGCAGGCGGATGGAGAGCTCATCTCTCGACGTGTCTTCGGCAATTGACGCAAGTGTATCCCCTGCCTGAATGGTGTATCGTAATGGGCCTTTGACCTCGGTGCCTTCATCCACAATCGACTCAATGGTTGTACTTCCCTCCAGTTGGCATTTAAGTTCCACCACATCGGTGGCTGCCAGCCTGCCAGTGAGTTTCACTGTCACCAGAAAATCTGACTTCTCAGCAGTCCAGTATTTCTCCTGACGAACCTTTTCTTCCTCCTTGGAAAGCAAATACTTACTACCCCACACGCCTCCTCCAACCAGTCCAGTCACGCATAGTAACCCCAGAACCTTCCCCAAGGCCGAACCCTTTTCGTTGATCTTAGACGGAATTTGTTTTTTTAGGATCATATCTCTGATAATTGGTTAACCAAAAACTGTACGTTCGCTTCCATTTATATAGCACAAAGAGCCTTAAAGTTACATTCTATTGCGATTCTTTTAAGAGCAATCTTTGCGCCAATATTATCATAACAAACTAAGTATGCCGCAATGCCTCGATGGGATCTAGATTGGCCGCCCGAAAGGCCGGGTAAATACCAAAAATAACACCAATGCATACGGAAATGCCAAAGGCCAGGGCCACCGACCAGCCGGTGAAAATAATCGCCAGATCGTAACCAAAGTTATTGCTCAGAATCCACTTTGCCCCTAATGGGGCAGAGAGTCCCACCACGATTCCTGCAATACCACCGGCTATAGAAAGCACACTGGTCTCAATCAGAAACTGCCTGATGATGTGGGATTTTTTTGCCCCGAGCGCACGGCGCACACCGATCTCACTGGTGCGTTCGGTAACCGTTGCCAGCATAATGTTCATGATGCCGATACCGCCTACAATGAGTGAAATGGAAGCGATGGTAGCCAGTACAATGGTAAAGATGAGGTTGATCTTGCGCGCAGTCGCAAGCTCATCCAAGGGCACCCGAATGATGTAGTCATCCTTGTCCTTATGTCCGTAGCGCATGGTGCGTTCCAGCATCTTGGCTCCCTGAATTACGTGATCCATGCTGTCAAATTGCACGCGCAAACGATCGATCTGGACCTCCTTGGCGGTAATGCCCCCGGATTGACGCTTTACCTCCCGGTCCCCATAAAAAACACGAGCGGTGGAAAAGGGAATGTATACGTCACCATAGAATTCGTTTTGCTTACCCAGATCACTGTCCTTTTGGGTGACATCGGTTTCCATAGCCATCCGCATCACGCGGCCATGGGTAAGGTTGCCCACGAGGATGCCCTGAGTCCCGTTAGATTCGTATACCCAATTATTGGGCGTCACAAAAAATTCCTTGCCCGACTGATCGGCAAACCATTTTGACTCGGGAGTGTCCTGCTCCTTTAATCTCTCCTGAAAAACAACTGGCGGGTTATTTTCCAAATCCTGAATCTGTTTTGCTGTGATTTTGGGCTCCTCCTCAAGTGCCACAGCCACCATCTGCTCCTTCTCGCCCAAGGTCTTTAGTTTTTCACGCCTTTGCTGAATTAACTTATCCTGCTCAGCAAGCGTAGCCTCAAGCTCCTGCTTGGCTTTGCGCTGGGCGAGTTCTTCAATCTCGCGTTGTTCCTGCTCCTTTTTATCCTGCAATAGATCAGCAGGCGTCCGGATGAGTCCCACCACCCGGTAGTAACTCGAGCCGGCCTTAATCTCGTTGGTCAGAGGATTCTGATAGGCAAATAACTCCGAAGCCAATGTGGTGGAGATAACGCACACATTGTTTTTCATGACATCATCCTCTTCGCTGAGAAAACGACCCACAACCACCTCTGCTTGACTGAATTCCAGGAAAAAGGGGGATGTCCCATAAATCTGCCGATCTTTTTTTACAAAATTTCCAAAGCCTACATCCTCGCGCCGAATCTTCTCAGGCAACACCCGAACCACACCGGGTACCGTATCAGCAATCCGGACCGCATCTGCATACTTCACGCCATACTCCGCAACAAACCCCGATCTTTGACCCTGTACCTCCTGCTCGGTGGGTTTCATGCTGGTGATGATCACGTTGATCGCCCCGAGTTTCTTGATTTCCTCCTCGGCTTTCTGCTTCTGGCCCTCTCCGATGGCCAACATCGCAATTACCGAGCATACTCCAAAGATAATACCCAGAACCGTAAGCATCGACCGCAATGGATAGAGCATGAGGCTTTTAACCCCCTGAATAATGGCACGGAACAATCCCATATTACTTATGGCTAATTAAGCTGGTCGCTATCCACCAGACCGTCCATGAGGCGAATCACCCGATCGGCACGTTCTGCCACTTCCTCTCCATGCGTCACCATGATAATGGTCTTGCCATCGGCATGCAGCTTATCGAGCAGGTCGAGAATTTCCACGCCGGTCTTGGAATCCAGATTACCTGTAGGTTCATCAGCCAGAATCATTAAAGGATCATTGACCAAAGAACGCGCCACCGCCACGCGCTGCTGTTGCCCCCCCGAAAGCTGTAATGGTCGGTGATCCAGCCGATCCCCCAAGCCAACCAGTGCCGCCAAGTCCTCACAGTGCTTGCGACAGCTGGAGAGTTGTTTGCCTTGATAAAAAAGCGGCACGTGAATGTTTTCCACCACGTCGAGTTGGGGAATAAGATTGTAAGACTGGAAAATGAAACCGATCCGCTGACCCCGCACTTCTGACAGAGCACTGTCATTCATCAGGGAGACGTCCTTTTCTCCAAGATAATATCGACCTGAAGTAGGTTGATCCAAGCACCCGAGGATATTCAGCATGGTGGACTTGCCGGAGCCGGAAGGACCCATAATGGCCACGTAGCTGCCTTCCTTAATATCGATGCTCACCCCGGCCAGTGCCGGCACCTTGACCTCTCCGAGGTCATAAATCTTGGTCAGTTCTTCAATCCGGATGATTGAATTGCTGCCATTACTACTGGGTCTGGTATTCATACAAAAGTTCCGATAAAAGCGAATATCCGGTTTACTTAGCGGGTAGAATGCTATTCTCCTCCACCTCCAGGCCCGCCGCCACCTTGAAACTGTTGGCGAAGGCGCTGCATCATGCGTTCTTGGGCTGCATCAGCCTCTTCCTTGGATATGGCTCCATCACCGTTGGTGTCATGAGAACTAAATTCGCCGATAAATTGGAGCATGCGGGCATCTATTTTTGAATATTCCTCCTCAGATATCTTACCATCACCATTGGTATCATTATCCATCAATGAACCTCGACGCCGACTGCTGCTGCCTTCTCCTGTTGCTGCCCCTCTCCCTCCCTGAGAGCGTTGACTCCGACTCTGTTGGTACTTGGTCAGTTGCTCCTTGGAGAGAAATTTCTTCAGTTCAGATTCAAAGGCCGCACGCAATTGGGCCGTCTTGGGTTGCATCTGTTCGCGCGGAATCCCGCTGGTAAATATGCCGCGCATATCTTCACGCATTTTATTGGAAGCCGTCTCCCACTTGGTCTTTTGATCCTCAGTCAAGTTCAACTCTGCAGGTGGAGCAGACGAGCGACCCGATCCCCCTCCACGGCTGCCGCCGGGACGACTGTTCCCGGTCTGAGCGACCGCCGCTGGGTTGGCCTTGTCATTACCTTTTCCTTTTGAGCTGGCAGTAGAAGGCGGCAGCTTGGCGGGGGCCTTGGTCTCAGGTAGTTCCACCCCTAAATCCTCAGGACCCAACTTGCGATAACCAAAGAGACTTCCTCCCACATTCAATTCCTTGGCATGCAACAGTGGCGCCTTAAGCACCGTCTCCCCCTCAGACAAGCCCTGAGTAACCTGAATGTGGGTCTGGTCATAATAACCGGTATCCACGGGGATGGGCACGGGCTGCCCTTTTTTGTTCATCTTGAAACATACACGCCGGCCCTCGGTTGTAGTCACAACGCTCTGAATCGGCACTTTCAAGGTCTTCACCTTCTTTCCATTTACCTCGCGTACTTTCGGCAGGTTGGCCACAAAGATACGGCAGGTTGCCGAAGCCCCCGGACGGACATAAGGCGGAAGATCTTCCTTGATGGACACCTCACACTTAAAAACCTTTTTATTGCTCCCCCAGCGCTCCGCAGCCGAGGCAACCGGTGCCACATAGACAATCTCCCCCTTGAAAGATCGATCCGGAACCGTGTCGATGCGTATCTGCACGAATAGTCCCGGTTTCACCTGATTGATTCGTGATTCATGCACCTTGAGCGCAACCATCATTTGGCTGAGGTCAGGCAGGTGGATGATGTCCTGCCCCTTGCGAAGGGCGGCCCCTTTCTCGATCATGGTTGATGATCCTCCATAACGGGAGGATTCTCCCACGTGATACACCACCAATCCCGGAGAGGGTGCATAGATCCGGGTCTTGTTCATCTGGTCCTTCACCTCAATGAGCTGTTCCTTTTCCAGTTCGAGCTTCTGCTTTTGGGTCTCCAAATCCGTGGTTGCAGTAATCATGTTGTTGGTGGCCGTTTGTCGCACAGTGGCTAAGGAGAGCTCCGACTGCTTGATAAGAGACGTAAAGTTAGCCTCCAACTTTTTATATTCATACTTCTCATAGGCGTCGCTCTCGCGTCGCAACATCTTGATACTGTGAAGATATTTCGTAACATTATCCTGCTCGGTTTGCAGGTTCAGCTGCTCCTGGCGGAGTTTAATTTTGGAAAGAAACTGCTTTTTCTCTAATTCCCTATACGCAACGATCTGGGCCTCGGTAATTCCCATCTGCTCCTTGGAACGCTTCACCTGATTGGCAAGATTGGTAATACTGCCCTTATAATCCTCACGCATCAATGCCGCGTCACTTTCCTTGAATTTCTCCAGGTCCAGTTTGGAAAACTGCACGTCCATGCCGGCATTATCAATACTTTGCTGATTCTTCAGGCGCTGAATTTCCAGGTCATTCTCGGCCTTGGTAACAGAGTTTTTGGCCGTGCGTACCGCAATTTCCTGGTTCAGAATTTTATCCTTAAGGGATCCGGGATCCAGTTCCACAAGCAGATCTCCCGGGATGGTAATGGATTTGGTATTCCTGATGGCATCCTCCAAATCCGGGTTCACATGGCGCAACGCCTCCTCACTCACCTCATACTTCTTGGCCAGCGCAGCTGGAGTGTCAGAAGGCTGGGCTTGTATCCGTTTGGGCCCCTTCACGGTGGAACCTTCATCGATTATACTCACGATCGTGGAGGAACCATCCATCTCGTTCTCAACTTTCACGTCATCCACTGCCACCAACTCTCCTCCTTCAGAAAAAGCCACAATGAACTGCTCGTTTTTCACCTTCTCGGTGCCGTAGTCATAGGAGGCAACCTCCTGCTTGGAAAAGTAGCCGCAGCCTGAGGTCCCTATGAGGGCCAACGCTATTGGGCACGCGATGGGGAATTTAATTTTCATAGTGTCGTGGTTTCTGTTTCCAGTAAGTTAATTGCCCAAAATTTGAGCAGGCGGCACCACAGGGATATCCTGCTCGGCCCCCGGAGGAACGGGAACCCCCGGGTCCACTCCCGGCACGGCTTGCGGCTGCCGCCACCAATCATTCGGGACGGTATTCAGGATGCCCGCATTGTTCAGCAGTTTCAAGCGCTGCGTGTGGAAATTGATAAAGGTTTGCGTCACGGCATTCTGCGCACTCGCCACAGCAGTCTGAGCTTCAAGGATGTCGCGGGGAGAGACGTTGGCTCCGGCCAACATATCCAGCTTTGCTTTTTCCAGCTCGCGTCTTGATACCGCCAACGCTTTCACGTTGATGACATAATTTTGATGGTTCTGGTCAAGGGTACGGACGTTGGTGCGCAGCTGATCGCGAAGGTCATCCAATGTCTTCATCAGGCTTCGCAACTGCTGCTCGAAAGTGATGCGGCTCCTGCGAAAAGCGTTGCGCTCGGCGAGTTTGTCCAGAGGAAGATCCAGTGACAATCCTGCCTTGGCCGAGTAGTCACCAAAATCAAAGGAGTTACGATTGTAATACTGGTCCTTTATGGAGTAATCGGCCACCAGCTTGAGGCTTGGCAATAGATCGTTTCCGACCACATCCACCTTGCGCTTTTTATCTTCAAACTTGTCAACCTCGTTGATGATATCCAGTCGGTTGGTCAGCGCGAGGCGAAAGCCGTGCGCGTCAGTCAGTGGCACCGGACGCAATCCGAATGTCTGAAGGCTAGTCAATGCCGAGTCATCCAAGATTACTTCCTCGCCCAAGGGCAAATTCAGCTGTTTCTTAAAGTCGTCCAACGATCCCCTGTAAGACTCAATTGAGTTGATGTAACTCACCTTGGCAGAGTACTCCTGCCGCAGGGCCTGATCCAATTCGAATTGGCTGATCAGCTCACCCTGAAGACGCAACTCCTGTTCTTCTCGAAAGCGAATGCGATTCTGATACAGCTCCCACTGCACCCGCACCCGATTCTTTTGCTCCAGCAGATTAACATACTCGGTGAAGCGATCGACCAAAAAGGTCTGCTGGTAACGACTAAAATTGCGGACGGAATACACCAGATCACGCTCAGCCTGGGTGAGCATTTCCTGCGCCATCTTTTGGCCGGCTCCATTGAGTAGTGGCTTGGTTAGAGCAAGCGTGAGGCCCGGAACCTGCGGTCCACTTCCATCGAAGTACAACGTGAGATCATTGACCAAGGAGGCACTAATGGTGCCGCCTGCCTTAAGCGCCTTGCTCAAGGTGAAGGCAGCATCAGATTTGGTATCATTTACATTGCCTGTAGTACGGCTGCGTTCCAGATCCAGATTGGCATTGGAAAACTTTAACGCGAATTTATGCCGTTCACCTGTTAAGGAAAGTGCTGAGAGATACACCGATTCCCGTTCCCGCTGGTAATCACGACTATTTTTCACCGCCATATCCAAGGCCTGAGGCAGGGTGATGATATTGGTACCACTTGCAAAGCGGTTGAGAATGATTTCTGAAGGTGGGATATCCTCCAGTTTACGTTCAGAGTATGGCGTTTTAATATCGGCCAACTGTTGCCCCCCCAAAACCTGCTCTTGGCGTTCCTTAAGAATGCCCAACACTTCCTTGTCCGCATCAGCAAATTGCTCAGCCGGCGTACTGCACCCAAGCCAAAGAACCGCACACATCAACGATCCAGCAATCCCAAAAGCAAAACCTCTCCATCCATACGATTTAGTATTTGTCATAAAATAATACGCTCCCAGACCACCGTGCCACCATGGGATGGCTGCCCGATACAATTACCGCAGAAAGCTAGGGTCGATTCCTTTTGCTCCTTTATTGTACTAGCGTATTGATAGCAAAACAGGGGCCAAAGTTACATTTTTTTATGAATTTCCCCTATTCAAATTAGCAGATTATTAACAATTTATGGCTTTTGTTTGACAAAATCCGCAGTAATTAATTTATATTCCCACCCGCTTATGACACGTGGAGCTGCTAGTTGGCAGCGAATCATTCAAAAAAATGAATGCTTTTTACGGCTTTTGCGTCAAGAAGGCGATTAAGGCAGCAAAAAAACCTAGTAAATAGAAGAATAAGTTTGGTTAAAAGATTTGGAAAATATCTGCTCCACGAGTGTGTTGCTCAAGGCGGCATCACTGAGATATGGATGGCAGCCGACGAGTTTGAGAACGTGGTCGCAGTGCGAAAACTTCGGGGAAGGGGTCTGAGTGCCAGTGGTCCAAAATTATTCAAAGCGGGCCTCAAAGTTCACCAAAAGCTTTCGCCTCATCCGAACATCATTCGTTTCATTGATCACGGGAAAACCAACGGGACGCCGTTCATGGTACTCCAGTACATCGAAGGAGCTGATCTAAAAGCCGCTTTAACGCGCCGGCACGATATAATCGATAATGTTTCGGACGTATTGGTCCAGATGGCTGACGGACTGAACCATCTCCACGATCGCGGTTGGATTCATCTGGATTATAAGCCCGAGAACATCATGATTTCACTAAACGGCCACGTCAGCCTCATCGATTTTGATACGGCCCAGAAAATGCCGCGAAAACCCAAAAAATATCCGAAGATATCAGGAACCCCATCCTATATGCCTCCCGAACAACTCAAAGGGGAGTCGGTAGATCAACGCGCCGATATCTATGCTTGGGGATCCACGGCCTATGAACTTCTGACTCACCTGCGGCCTTTTGGGGGGCGTACCCCGGAGGAATCGCGCCGAAACCAACTGGATGCGAAATTCCGTGTTAAACCGGTGCACCAGCACAATCCGCAGGTGCCAGTTGCTCTTAGCCAACTTATAGGAAATTGCCTGGCCCATCAGCCCGACGCACGTTATCCGAATATGACAGTTTTGAATGCCCGGTTACACAGCATCCTCGGCGTTCAGCATCAGCCAGTTGCCGAGCACACCCTTGCCTTAGCCTCCTGAGCTGGCGGCCCCTCCAGTCAACCCTTGCTTACGTGCCATCTCGGCAAAGGCACCGTCCTTTTTCAACAATTCCTCAAAGCTGCCAGATTCCACCACGCGCCCTTGATCCAACACAATGATCTTGTCCATCTGCCGTAATGTCGACAACCGATGAGCCACACACAACACCGTGCGACCCTGTTCCAAGCGATCAATTGCAGCCTGCACCTCCGCTTCTGCCTTGGAATCCAGGGATGCTGTAGCTTCATCTAAGACTAAAATTGGGGCCTGCCTGACAAAAGCCCGGGCAATCGCAATTCGCTGCCGCTGCCCTCCTGAAAGCCGTGTGCCTTGCTCTCCTAATCGCGTATCATATCCCGCGGGCAACCCTTCAATAAATTCATGGGCATTAGCCGCCTTTGCTGCTTCAACAATCTCCTCGCGCGATGCATCCAGATTTCCACAAGCAATATTTTCTGCGACTGTCTGATCAAAGATCACCACTTCCTGACTCACCAGCGCCATCTGCCCTCGTAAACTTTCAAAACTAACATCCCTTATGTCGGTTCCATCGATTGTAATACGTCCCTTGGTCGGATCATAAAATCGCAACAACAAGCTTACCAAAGTGCTTTTACCCGCTCCACTCTCTCCCACCACTCCCAGCTTCATTCCTTTGGGAATTACCAAATCAAACTCACTCAACACTAACTCTTCACCATAGGAAAACTCTACTTCTTCAAAAGCAACTTGCGCATTAAATGCCCCCAATTCATTCGCATTTTCACGCTGAGTTACCGAAGGAGCCTGCTCAAACACCCCCCGCAACATCCCAACCCCCACTGAAGCCTCCTGATAATACTGGTTTATTCCTCCCAATTTTTTTATCGGCTGGTACAGCATGATCATCCCAGTCAAGAACCCAACCAACTCGGGAACCGATTTTCCTGTATGGAACACAAAAATGATGATCACCCCCGCTCCGAACACGCTTAGCAACTCGATCACAGGGTTCTGTAAATGCCGTGCCTGCAGACTCTTCATCCCCATCCGCACTAGCTTCTCGTAAATTTCTCCAAACCGACTCCTTTGCGTCCGTTCCAAGCAATACGCCTTGATCGTGCGCATATTCGAATACACCTCGACCATCAAACTATCCTGCTCCGTGCCTTTGTCATAGGCCACCTTGGCCACGCGACGGAGCTTTCTCCCCACAATTACAATAGGAATGGCGCTCAATGGGGCAAAAACAATCCCAAACAACGCCAGCTGCCAATCAAGAATAAACATCGCCACAACCAGACCCAGTATAGTGAAAGGCTCCTTGATTGCATCAGCAACCCCATAGGTAAGACACCGATGCAGCGACTCGGTGCTACGATTCATCAGCATCGTATGATCCCCCAGCTGGCGAGAATTAAAGTAGTCCATCGACAGGCTTTGCAACTTTTCGTGGGCATCCATACGGATATCCCGGACGGCATGTTCACTCACCCATCCCAAAAAATAGACACTCGCGTAACCAAGCCCACTACGCAAACCTACCAATATCGGTAAAAAGAAAAGCCCTCCGATGACTTGTCGGATTTCAAGTTGAGACCCAATCTGCGGCAGCCAGTCATTTAGCCTCGACATGATTGCCCTATTGGCTTCGTCCAATTTTGATTTCCATACCCCTGAAAGGGCGTTGGTTTGATTTAGGTCGGCGGCAGCCTCGGTTTTTGGCTCCAACCTCTCAAAGAGGGTTTTGGTGCCCCAGACAAACGAGGCATTGAAAAGTCCGAAAAAAACGCCAAACATTAGCCCTATGATAAGCCGGCCAAAGTACTTTCTCATGTATGGCCACCCAAATAAAAATGTCAGGCGAATGTTTTCCATCCCCACGCCTTGTAGGCTACATAGCCCGATACAGCAATAATCAATGAACCCTAGCCATCAGAGATTCCCTTGTTTTTATCTCCAAAATGGCAAGCGCATTCAGGGGGGTTAACTTAAACTAAGAGGTCTAATTCGAACAAACTTTCGGTGGAGATGTTATG
>Ga0208411_1001244_pt1 | contig 17674 bp, 19 predicted proteins | sample ETN01SmetaG_4_FD_185793 | JGI IMG/M metagenome (GOLD analysis project Ga0208411, IMG submission 185793) | Marine microbial and viral communities from oxygen minimum zone, Eastern Pacific Ocean - ETNP2014F12-01SV261 (SPAdes) (version 2) | ecosystem: Environmental > Aquatic > Marine > Oceanic ... | reverse complement strand
CTTTATTAATGAATTTTAAATTTTGATTAAATTCTGTTTCACCGGGTGAATAAACCGTATCAATTATTATTGAATGATAATGTTTTTTGGCATATAAAGATTTAATTTTTTCCATTGCTTCGAACACGGCAAATTCCGATAGAATTTGTCCTGTATTTAATTCAAGCTCTTCATTCGCTGCGGATCTGGCTGGATCACAAGGAGAAAGAAGGAATTTGGGAGTCTGAAGGATATTCTTCATGTCTGTGAGACCCAAGTTGTCGCCGAGGTTTTGACCTCGGTTAACGGCGGAACCAAAATGTTCCAATCGTTGGGCAGGGTTTAACTGCCATGGCATTCTCTCGTCATTATCCATGGCAAAACGAATATGTACCTTGCCCACTACCTTTAAATTATTAAAGCACTTGACGCGGTTGGCCATACCACCCATTTTAGCCAGAGCTGGCAATAGCATGCTGGCCAATATGAGGGCAGTGATCACTCCGAGGATTGAAGTGACCAGTCCGGCAATGGCAAAACCTTTTCCGCCGATTGTGCCGTTGCTGGCATTTATTTGGCGGATAGCCTTTATGCTCAGGATCAATCCTATTGGGAAAATTCCGATGAGCCCAAATATTAATGAGGCAACAGCGAGTCCAGAGGTCTTGGTGGAGCTGGGGTTGTTTTCCATGTTAAAAGGTAAGGACTGAAGTTAACGGAGTACAGCGGGACTGGCGTTCCCTTGGGTTTGTCCCCCTCGGGAATTAACGTGGGCCTTGGTGATACGGCCGTGGCTGCCTAAGTCTGCGTTGGAGGATTGTTTGGCAGAGCCATCAGACAAAACCATTTGCCCCTGGCTTTTATTCAAACCGGCAAAGGCATGAGGGTGGACTGGGGAATAATCGGCTCCTGTCCAGTCGCTGGTCAGGTCACTGCGAATATTCTTGGTTAGAGCGATCACAGTGGAAGGACGTTGAGTATCTCCTCCTTCACACAGTCCGTAGCTGATATTCTCAGTAGGGATGGGGGTGCCCTCCTTGGTGTTGTAAGAACCCCAACTCATCTGCAGTATTTCATTGGCTGCAGCGCGTCCGGGGTCGGCGGGAGAAAGTAGAATTTTCGGGGTTATGAGTTCAGCCTTCATGGCTGGTATGCCAAAGATCGCGCCTACTGTAAGGCCTTGATTTGCAGCTGAACCAAAATGGTTTTCTCTCTGCATGGGATCCAGCTGCCAAGGCATTCTTTGGGAATTGTCCTGTGCAAATCCAGTGAGGGATTTGCCGATGCTGCCCAGGTTACTGACGCACTTGATGCGGTTGGCCTTGGCCTTGGCTCTGGCGAGTGCGGGCAGAAGCATGCTGGCTAATATCCCAACAGTTACGATTGAAAGAGCTGAGGTTGCAAGCCCGGCAATCGCAAACCCCGAACCCTTAAGGGTTCCGTTGCTCTTGTTAATTTTGATTAGGGCAATGATCCCAAAAATGCCTCCAAAAAGACTTGGCAGTAGCAGACAGAGGCCGAGCACACCACATACGAGCGAAGCGATAGCGAGGGCAGAAGTTTTCGAAGTGGATTGACTTTGTGATGACGGGATTGAAGCAGTTTCCATGAGCGCAATAGTAACAGCCTTCGCTTTCGCCGCCTACTGTAAAAAGCTGAAGGTTTTATAGTGTGGCAGAGCTTATCTACGGACCCTGCTTCGGCAGTTTCAGCCATTCTTCGTATTGTTCGGGAGATATGAGTCTTCGAATGAGAGTATTGAAATTGCGTTCGGTAAAATGCATGGATCTCTTTTTTAGGACGGGATCAAGCTGGGGATTGTTGCGAATGCTGCTCATTTGAATGAGGTGTTGGCGAAGCAAGGGGAGTACGGTCACTTTCTGCCGCGAAGACAGCTTGAGTTTTTTTGATAGAAAGACACTGGATTCTTCGCCTGAAGAAAGAAAAAGGTTGTCGCGCAAAACCTCGTACTCCCGGTGCTGGGTCGGTGACAGGAAACGCTTAAATTCCAGGTCAATCCCTTTGAGGATGCTGGTTAACTCATCGGTTTTTTTCTGTTGGGTAAGATTTGGATTTTGGCTTATGACCACAAGGTTGGTGAGATGGCTGTGTATGCTTACTTCAATTTGAAGTTTTTGCTGCGCGGAGACATCCAGCGCCTCAATAATTTGGCCGAACCCAGTTTTCGCAATAGACTGAGTGTAGGCATGGATTCCTAAAAGAATTAAACCTGCCAAGATAACTAACGGTAAACTCTTCATGCTGCTCTTATGCATTTCAGAGACTCCTCCTGACTAAAAACTACCGTTCGGCGGGGTGTTGGCAATAAAAAAGCGGCCGCTTATTAGGGGCCACTCTTGAGGGGAAGCAAATTTAGGATACTTAAAAGTATTAATCAACTTTACGGGGTTGAACCTGCCGGGGCTTTACCTGTCGTGGTTGACCTTTACCGGGGACAGGTTGGATGCGCAAGGGTTGCGCCGGTCGTATTTGACCTCTACCTGCCGGTAGAATGCGGATGGCCGGTCGATTCCCCTGAAGTTCGCGCAGTTGCTTTTGCTTCTCTTTCTGTTCCTTGGTCAGGAGTTTATCGTATTCCTTGCGGTATTCATCTGAAGCTTTCTTATAGGCAGCCTGCCTTTCTTCCTGTGGCAGCTCCCGGGCTTGCTTTAAGGCATCCATTCGTTTGGCACTCAGTGCTTTGACTTCTCCCTTTTGTTCGTCGGACAGGACGATGCGCAGCTTTTGCATCTCTTCACGACGCTTGGCCGCATCCTGTTCGGCTTTGGCTAACTGGGCTCTCTGCTCCGGCGTGTAGATGGCCTTAATGCCCTCCTGCAAATCGGTAGAAAGATCACGCATCTGATCGCGCCGGTCCTGCGGGTCCAGTTCACGGTTTTGGATAATCTCCCGGATGGCGGCGCTGTGGTCTTTACGCAAGGTGGCAATTTGCTGCTGCTGAGCTTCAGTGAGGTTCAGCTGAACGCCTCGCTGGAGGACGGCAGGGCGTGCTAGTAATGCACCGCCGCCGGGACGAACCTGCAATTGGATGCGTTGTGGCTTAACCTTTGGTTTATCCTGTGCACCTGTTGAAATTGCCAGTACTCCGGCCAATGCCGAAAGAATGAGAGATTTGTGTTTCATAATTTGAAAGGGCTGTTGGATGTCATTGAAACATAATATCAGTGAGATGCACCTAAATAATTGAACTCTGCCACAAAAAAAGCGGCCTATTAAAAGGCCGCTTGGTGATTGTTTAAGGAAGAGGGTTTACTTCTTCTCCTGAGCCTTCTTTTCTCTGGCGGCCTTCTGCTGGGCTTGAAACGCCTTCCACTGAGTCAATTGCTCCTCGGTGAAGAGTTCTTTGAGCTTTGCATTGCGTGCCTTATAGAAGGGCTTGCCCGCAGTCTTCTTTTCTTCTGCAGAGCGCTTCTTTTGCTCGGCCATGAATGCCTTTTGCTCCTTTTGGAGGGCTTGGAATTTCGGCTTTTGCTCATCACTCAACTTGAGTTCAGCGATCAGCTTGGTGTAAGCGGTATTCCCTTTTGGCTTCTTGGCTTTCTTGTCAGCAGCATGAGCGTTGAAGCTCAACACAGCCGCCAAGAGGAGAATCCAGAATTTATTCATAATTAGATATTAATTCGGGGATTTAGGTTACTTAGTCTCGGCCTTCTTCTTGCGGTCTGCTTGGGCTTTGGCCTGCAGTTCCTTAAGCTTCTTGGCCTGCTCTTCAGTGAGGATTTCCTTGAGCTTCGCGTTGCGGGCTTCAGCAATTTTCTTCATCGCCGCTCTGCGCTCCTTGCCTTCCAGCTTTTGCGCTTCAGCACTTTTTCCCTTATTTTCCTTGTTGTACTCGGCCAGAGCCTTCTTTTGGTCGGCGGTCAGGTCCAATTGCTTGATCATGGCTTGAATGCCACCACCACGGCGGCCCTTCTTAGCCGGTTTCTTGTCGTCGTCAGCAGCAGACACATTGAATGCCAGCATAGCCGCAACGGCTAACATAATGATTTTTTTCATAGTACTTATTTTCTGTGTTCGTTGGTTTTCTGTTTCTACAGTAGGGGGGCGCAAAATGTGCACCAGCCTCGTGGAGACGCACAAGGCTAAAAGTAGTTACATTCAGACCGTAATTACAGGGTTATTTAGCGTGCCAATCCCTGAAATCGTGATGGATACCTTGTCTTTGGCCTCCAGAGTAAAGTCATCACCCGGCACCACACCGGTACCGGTGAGCAGCATGGCCCCGTGAGGGAAACTCTGTGAACGGCCCAAATAATCCAATAATTCACTGAAACTACGTTTAATATTGTCAATGGAGGTTTCTCCATTAAATACCACTTTGCCTTGGCGGGAGATTTCCACCCCGATGGTCCATTGCCTTATTTCCTCTTCACTAGCCCCAGTCACAATACAGGGGCCAATGGCACAGGATTTGTCATAAACCTTGGCTTGTGGCAGGTAGAGCAGGTTTTCGCCTTCAATATCACGCGAACTCATGTCGTTCCCAATGGAGACACCGACCAGCTCCTTGGCCGAGTTAACAACCAGGGTCAGCTCGGGCTCAGGCACATTCCATTTGGAATCGGACCGAATCCCAACCGGCTCATTCGGCCCCACCACCTTTTCAGGCAGCGCCTTGAAAAAGATTTCCGGTCGAGGGGCATCATATACCTGATCATAGGCGTTGGCGGAGAAATCGCTTTCCTCCATGCGCGCTTTTTTGCTGCGTAGATAGGTAACGCCTGCAGCCCATACTTCCTGCTGTTCTACAGGGGTAAGGAGTGTTACCTCACTCAACTGAAGTGTCTGCACATCGGCCAGAGATTCGACACGGGCAACGCGGCTTTCATCCTCCAATAGTTCGGTGACCGAAGTAATTCCTGCAGCAGAGAGATCGACAACGCCCGATTCGTCTACAATTTGTCCCACACGAACTTCACCCGAAGCATTCTGAAAGCGGCAAAGTTTCATTTAACCGGAATAATCCAGATACACAGATTTGATGCGCGTGTAGAAATCGATCGCGCTTTGGCCCTGTTCCTTGAAGCTGTTGGTGCTGGAATGTTTTACGCCCCCAAAAGGCACCTGTAGGGCAAGGCCGGTGGAGATCTGGTTGATTTTCACTACACCCGCTTCAATCCGGTCTGTGTAGCGCATGGCTTTATTAATGTCGTGGGTGATGATGGAGGCACTCAAGCCGTACTCAATATCATTGGCCAGTTCAATCGCTTCATCAAAGTCACCGGCCTTTATCACGCTAATCACTGGGCCAAACACTTCTTCTTGGGCAATCCGCATGGAATTCTTAACGTTGCCTATAACCGCTGGACTCATGAAGTGGCCGTGCTCGAGATCGCCTTCAGTTAACCGGTCTCCACCCCAAAGGACTTCAGCTCCTTCATCCTTGGCGATCTGTAGATACTCAAGGTTGCCTTCCAGTTCAGCGGCACTAACGGCCGGGCCCATGTTTACCCCTTCAGTAAGGCCGTTACCCACATTACGGGACTGGGCTTCGGCGATCAGTTTCTCGGTAAATTCATCGGCTACACTTTCTTCCACGATCGCGCGGCTGGTTGCCGTGCAAACCTGGCCGGTCATCATGTAACCGGCCATGGCCACGATCTTGGCCGCATAATCCAAGTCTGCGTCGGCCAGAACGATAGTGGGATTTTTGCCTCCCATCTCCATCTGCGCCCGCGTCATGCGTGGGGCCAGTTGCTGGTAGATACCCTGACCTATCTCGTGTGATCCGGTGAAGGACAGGGCTTGAACAGCAGGGTTGGTGGCGAGTTCATCGCCGACTTCTTTGCCGCTGCCCACCACGACATTTAAAACACCCTCAGGCAAACCGGCTTCCTCAAATGCCTTGGCAACTTCCAAGGTCATCGCCGGAGCGAGTGACGCAGGCTTAAGCACCACGGAATTGCCACTCACCAAAGCAGGCGCCAGTTTCCACGCGGGTAAGGCGATGGGGAAATTCCACGGGGTAATTAGTGCGACAACGCCCAGAGGTTCACGCTTGGTATAGAGCATGTTGTTGGGCAGGTCGTGGGGAACCACTGACCCGCCTATGGTGTAGGAGAGGCCGGCAAAAAATCTGAATATATCGACTGTGCGGCCCACTTCCATGCCCGCTTCCACTCTGGTTTTACCTTCCTCGCGGCAGAGCAATTCAGCCAACTCCGCCTGACGACTGGCGAGATTATTGGCCACCGCCGAGAGGATTTTGCCGCGTGCTGGAGCAGTGGTATCGCGCCAGCCGGGGAAAGCGGCTTGGGCTGCTTCAATAGCGGCCTGTGCGTCGCTCTTGCCGCCCTTGGCGTACTCGGTGACTTCCTCGCGGGTATCAGCTGGGTTGGAGTTTACAAATGTATCACCCGATTCCGCGGGGACCCATTGGCCATTAATAAAATTATTGTACTGCTTCATGACTGGGAACTGTGATGAGTGTGCCGCAGGAGTTCACGCGGGGCAAGTGTCACCTTACTTATTGATCTACAGGGACCTTCTCCAACTTTTCGGCATCGCGTCGCCAGAGTGCCGCTAAAAAACTTCCCAGGATGCAGTGCATAATCGCCGAAACGGCGCACGGGGTTGCAGCTGATGGGGTAAAATGTTTCACGGCCAGAGCACTGCCCAGGCCACTATTTTGCATGCCCACTTCAATAGCAACGGTACGCCGGATCAATTCCTCAAAACCGAACACGCGCGTGATGCCATACCCTAAGGTGAAAGCACCCATATGCATCAAGGTGACGGCTAAAAGAAGGATGCCTCCACTTTCACGAATTTGCTCAGCACGGGCTCCAAGGATGCTGGCGACAATTAGGACAATAGCGATCACGGCAACCAGCGGAGCGGCTGGCTTAACGCGTTCCACCGTTTTTTGTGCGTAACGGTTAAGGAGCATCCCGATAACGATGGGTAGAAGCACAATTTGGACAGTGCTCCTGAAGAGTGCCCACGCATCGACTGGCACATATTTGCCGGCGAGCCATTGGGTAAGGATCGGGGTCAGGGCAATGGCGGCGAAAGTGCTGCACATTGTCATAAGGACAGAAAGGGCGATGTTTGCTCGTGCGATATAGACCACCACGTTCGAAGCAGTTCCTCCTGGGCAACATGAGACCAGGATCAGGCCGGCCGCGAATTCAGGCGGAAGATTCAACGCATAGGCGATGGCCCAACCCATAAAAGGCATGATGCAAAACTGGGCAATAACACCCAATGCGACCGGCCGAGGAGTACGTGCGACTTTTTTAAAGTCCTCCAAGGATAAGGTAATCCCCATGCCCAGCATGATGATCGCCAGCCCCCAAACAATGAGAGGCCCCTTGAACCATGTGAACCAGGTGGGCTGGAAAAGTGCCAGTACTCCACACACCGTAACCCAGAGAGGGAACAGGTTGGTGAGGGTGTTAAGAGTTCGGCTCATCAGGCTTGGATTTTAGGGGGAGGCAAGGTAGATTGTCAGTGGAGAATGGCCGAGACGAAAAAACATCGACTTCTATATGATGATGAATGTGCCATGTGCACCTTTCAGATGCGGGTATTGACGTGGCTGGATTGGTTTAACGTGGCGCAATTGGTTCCTGCCTCAGATCCTGCGTGCTTACAAATGGCACCGGGATTGACGCACGAAAAACTGATGGAAGCGATCCACTGTGTGAAGATAGATGGTTCTGTATTGCGTGGGGCTCGGGCCCTGCGGTTTCTGGGCTTGCGTATGCCACTTCTCATCCCTTTTTCACTGTTTATGTGGCTGCCAGGGGTTATCTGGATTGCAGAAAAAGTGTACGGCCTGATCAGTCGGAATCGCTATATTCTTAGCCGTTTTTTTGGGTGTAAGGATGCCTGTGCCATTATGCCTCAACGGGAACGGAAGGGGGAGATTGTAACTGAACCCGCTGACAAATAGTCTATTTTCGCTTGCTTTGATGGATTTGCCTGCTATTTTCCTGCGCCCTGTTTAGCAAAAGGCAGCGAACCATGAAGAAAGACATTCATCCAGAGAACTATCGACCGGTTATCTTCCGAGACACGGGTACAGGCGATGAGTTTCTCACTCGCTCCTGTGCCCCCACCAAGGAAACAGGCACCTTTGAAGGAGAAGAATATCCGCTCTACTCGATGGGGATCAGCGGGTTTTCACACCCTTTTTATACCGGTCAGCAGACCTTTGTGGATACCGCTGGTCGCGTAGACAAGTTCCAGCAACGGGCGGCCAAGGCCAAAAAGATGGCCGAAGCCCGTGCGGCCAAGGGAAAGAAGTAGCCATTCAATTTCAAAACCGCCCGCCCGGTCATTTCCGTGGCGGGTGGTTTCTTTTTTGCCCCTCATGGATCTTCAGCCGCATATTGCCAAGTTTGCCGCTCGCATGGCCGAAGTGGAAGTCGAGCTGGGGGATCCCAAGGTTTTCGAGAATAATCGGCGGGCACAAGAACTGGGGCGTGAGTATTCCCGCCTTAAAAACCTTGTTCAACTAGGGGAACAGTTAGGCAAAGCAAAGGGGGAACTGGAAGAAAACCGCGCTTTGGTTAATGGAGGAGATGAAGAAATGGCCGAAATGGCTGCTGAAGAGGTGACCGCTCTTGAGAAGGAAGTTTCTCGATTGGAAAAGGAGTTGCAGTTTGGATTGGTTCCCCCTGATGCAGCCGATTCGCGTAATACCATCGTTGAGATTCGTGCCGGGGCCGGCGGTGATGAAGCAGCCCTGTTTGTTGGGGACCTCTACCGGATGTATACCCACTACGCTACGGCTCAGGGATGGAGTCATGAATTGATGGAGGGCAATGCCGCTGAACTGGGTGGGTACCGGGAAGTGATCTTTGCTCTCAATGGTGAGGGAGTTTACAAGCTGATGAAATTTGAGAGTGGAGTTCATCGGGTTCAACGAGTGCCCGCTACTGAGGCCAGTGGACGTATCCATACCAGTACGGTGACTGTGGCGGTGCTTCCCGAAGCTGAGGAAGTGGATGTGGAGATCGACCCTGCTGAGTTGGATGTGGATGTATACCGATCCAGTGGACCAGGGGGACAGAGTGTCAATACGACCGATTCAGCGGTTCGGATTACGCACAAGCCGACGGGGTTGGTGGTTACCTGTCAGGATGAGAAATCCCAACATAAAAACAAGGCGAAGGCCATGAAGGTGTTAAGGTCACGATTGCTGGATCAAAAGTTGGCCGAGGAGCAGGCAAAATACGCTGCACAACGCAAATCACAGGTGGGGACCGGTGAGCGAAATGAACGTATTCGTACCTACAATTTTCCGCAGAATCGAGTTAGCGACCATCGTATTGAACTGACTCTGCATAGCCTGCCTCAATTCATGGAAGGAGAGATCAGTGAGATGATTCATTCCCTCGTGCGGCATGATCTTGAAGAAAAACTTGCGGCAATCGAGGCTTGATATGAGGGAACCTAGAGCGCTCATTTTTGATTGTGACGGGACACTGGTTGATTCCATGGCGTTGCATTGGCGTGCTTGGGATATTGTGTGCAAGCGCAATGGAATTGAATTTTCCGAAGAACGACACTACGCCACGGGAGGAATTCCATCGGTAAAAATCCTACAGATGCTTAAGGATGAGCAGGGTTTGGATTTCGACCCTGCTGAAGTTTCACGACAGAAAGAGGAGGCGTATATTCCGCTCATGCCTGAGGCGCAACTAATAGAGCCCATTGCCTCCATTGCCCGTACAGCACGGGGCAGTGTCCCCATGGGGGTTGCCACCGGCGGCCGCACCAAATACATCAAGCCGCTTCTGAAAGGGGTGGGGATTTTGGATTGGTTTGGGGCAGTGGTTACTGCTGATGATGTTGAGAATCATAAGCCAGCCCCCGATACTTTTTTGAAGGCAGCAGCGCTTCTTGGCGTTCCCCCGGATGAATGCCGGGCATACGAAGACACTGATATCGGCATGGAAGCCATCCTTGCTGCCGGCATGGAAGCGGTTGACGTGCGCCAAATCCCAGGAGTTTTGCCCTCTTAAAGGGAGATACCTAGAGTGCTTCCATTTGGACGGCGGTTTGGGGCATCTGGCGTTTGACCCACACGTATCGGAAGAGGACCGTGCGTAGTGCCATAGCCACCGGAATGGCCAATAGACCTCCAATGACTCCGCCTACCAAAGTGGTGCCCATTAGGACCGAGATAATAACCGCCACCGGGTGCATCCCCACCCGATCGCCGATGATTTTAGGCTGGATCACTGTTTTCTCGAGAAAAAGCACCGCGACGCAAACACCCAACGCAACAATGGGCGCATAACCTCCCAGCTCAATACCAAAGAAACTCATCTGGTCTCCTTGGGTTGAGGAAAGCAGCAGGACGGGCACAGTCGAAACGATTACCCCAAAATAAGGGATGATCCCCACAATTCCCGCCATCAAGCCCAGCAACATTCCGTAGGGCAAGCCGATCAAAGAAAAGCCGATAGCCAGGCAAATTCCGACGGTGATTGCCACGAGTACTTGGCCCCGGAAGAAAACAATCAGACAGTCATTAAACGATTCCAGGATGAAAACAGCTTCCTCTTTAAACTTGGATTCCTTCAGCGGCAGGTAATCGCTCCATTTGCGCTGAATAGTTTGTGCTTCCAGCAGGAAATAAAACACGTAAACCGGTACCAACGCCAGTCCAGCCAGCATTCCGATCCACGTAATTGCACTCCCCAGACCCTTGGCCGAGAGTTCTTTAAAACTAATGGCATCCATTTTAACAAGGCTCTGTAATTCAAGCTTTCGCACATCGACCTGATCGAGTTGCATAAATTTACCCCACCCTGTTTTTTGGTTTTTGATGAGCCAGTCCTTGGTGTTTTGTTCGAGCTTTTCGATTTGAGCATCCTTGCCGAGGCGGATTACATCCGGGACCACTGTTCGCAATACAACCACCGTTACGGTGCTGATAATTCCGATGGCAATGATAAAGACCAAAATAATCGCTTTAGCACGCTTTGGGTTGCGTATTTTATCAAATAATCTGCTCACCTTGGCTGACATTTTGCCTTCAAATATATTGACCAACGGGTTGAGGAGAAACGCCAGAATACCTGCTACAGCCAGTGGCAATAATACGGGAGATAGTCGGTCCAGTAACCAGGCAAAGCCGTAGAACATCAATGCCAAGAGTGCCAGAAATACAGCGATAGCCAGTGCGGTCACTGAAAACCACAACACTTTTGCCTGTTTTTCTGATGGAGACGGAAACGCCATGTTTAGCCAAGATTTGCTGCTTTATCAGTAGCTGCACGCACCGCATTCATCAGTCCATCACGCACCCCGGCGGCTTCCATTTCATGGAGCCCTTCAATAGTGGTGCCACCCGGACTGGTGACCATATCCTTGAGTTTGCCGGGGTGTTCCCCCGTTTCCAATACCATTTTTGCCGCTCCTAAAAGTGTTTGTGCGGCCAGTGGAGTGGCCAGTTCGCGGGGCAGGCCAGCCGCGACGGCTCCATCACTCATGGCCTCAATCATTTGAAAACCATAGGCAGGGCCGCTGCCACTTAAACCGGTCACCGCATTGATTAGCCGTTCGGGGACTTCCACTGCCACGCCGACTGCTTCGAGTATTTGTTGGGTGAGTTTGGCATCTGCAGCTTTGGCGTGAGTGCCGCGAGCAAACCCTGCGGCCCCTTCACCTACCAGTGCCGGGGTATTTGGCATGACGCGGATGACCCGAGCCTTACCTCCAAGAGATTCTTCCAACTGTTCCAGCGTAACTCCCGCAGCGATGGAGATGAAAAGATGATGGGATTTGGCCTCAGAGGCCAAGTCACTTAGTAGATTTATTATCTGATGCGGCTTCACCGCGATAATTACCACATCGGCCTTACGCAATACGTCGCTATTTGTCTTGAGAGACTTTCCGCCCGTAGCCTTGCCAAACGCCTTTAATGCCTTGGGAACCACATCGCTGGCGATCAATTGTCGGCCTTTTACCAAGTCAGACTGCGCCATGCCTCCGGCTAGTGCCGTGGCCATACGACCTGCACCCAGAAATCCGAATGTTTGCTTTAAGGGCATGGGGCTCATGCCTATCAGAAAAATACCTAAAAAACGAGTGAAAAGCCTATTTAGACAGGAAGAACCCCTGTTGTTTCTCACTAATTTCCAGATCCAGTTTCTCCATGACCGAGAGCATATCTTCCCAGATTTTTCGTTTTTCGGTGAGCGACTGCTTGTGCAAGAGGTAGGCAGGATGGAAAGTCGGCATGAGCGGGATTTTCCGGTAAGTTTGCCACGTTCCCCGAAAGCGGGTGATGGCGACCTGTTGCTCGAGTAAACCTTCGACCGCTGTTTTGCCCAAGGCCACAATGACTTTGGGTTGAATGAATTCAATTTGGCGATGAAGCCATGGGGAACAGGTGGTCATCTCTTCCGCGGTCGGGGGGCGGTTGCCAAAGCGTTTGCCGGGAGTATCGGGCCGGCATTTGAGAATGTTGGCGATGTAAACGTCTTCACGTTTTAGTCCCATGGTTTCAATGATCTTGGTGAGAAGTTGGCCGGCTTTGCCGACGAACGGTTCACCGCGCTCATCTTCATCCGCCCCGGGAGCTTCCCCGACAAACATTAGATCTGCCGACTCGTTCCCAACACCAAAAACTACGTTTTTTCGGGAGGAGACAAGGTTAGGGCACTGCGTGCAGCCCAGTGCCATTTGGCGTAAGTCACCAAATGAACCGGTTTTTGCACCCACCACAGGTCCTTCAGATCCTCCGAAATCATTCTGCGTGTTTGTTATTATTCCGGAATTGAGGCCTGATAAAGCAGCGAGTTTTGATGGATCCACCACAACATGACGTTGGCCACGTGATTTCTGCTGTTGCAGAAAATCGATGGTTGCACTCAGTAATTGATGGTAGGCACTCAAAGGGACTCCAAGGCTAATTCCGAGGCCTGCCTGGACACGGAAAACTTGTCCTGACTTACTCACCTAAGTAGGCTCCAGTCAGCATGACGCGCCATTGCTTCAGTTGTGGAAGAGAATGGATTTCTGCCCATTTACCGGGTCGTCGTGATACCTGCGAGGACTGTAATACTGACCTGCGGTGCTGCCGTAATTGCATTCATTATGACCAGATTGTTGCCCATCAGTGTCGTGAACGTAGAGCCGAACCGGTGGAGGAAAAGGACCATAATAATTACTGCGAATACTTCGATTTTGCCCGCCGCAATTACCAAAAGATCGAGCGTTCAGAGGGTGAAATTAGCCGAGAAGATGCTGCAAAAGAGGCAATGCGTAAATTATTGGGAGATTAGCTTTCTCTACTCCATCTGGTCCTGATTTTTTCTATACACACCACCAGTTGTGTGATTTCTACAAACGCGGTTCTTGACACTCGGGTTGATTGCTGGTTAGCTCTCGAGCAGTGGTACCACCAAGGAGGGTGCTGCTGGACCCGAAAACAAAAGCGAATTTAGGCTCTGATCCAGTACAATCGGAGCCGTTACCTGCAGTAGCCTACTTGTACTGTTTCTGTGTTCACCGGACCAGGAAGGCCGCCTTCAGGCCACCTGGTCCGGCTTTTTTTGAACTCCGAAGGAACGCAGTCACCTGTCTGATTTTCGCGACTCTTTAACTACATCAAGGCGCCCCAATGTCTGGCCGGTAAAATCCCCGTAAATTTTTTTCAGTTGATCTGCAAACTTATTTCCAACGTAACGGCTAATTTTTTTGTTCTTTAAAACCTTTGCTCGAATCGCTTCTGTTTGTCTGCTCAGCTGTTCGAGTGAAGCCTCCCTTTTTACCAGCGGCCGGACCTGATTCTGCAGAGTTATGAAATAGGCTTTTTGAGCATCAATTAAACTGCCATTGGCCAAGGCTCCGTGCCCGGGGCAAATGGTAATGGGTTTCAGGGCTCTGGCGGCATCCAGAGTCTTTGGCCAGTCCAGAGAATTGCCGTCCCCCATATAGTTGTAGGGGCCATTGACGCAGGCATCTCCGCTAAACAGGATGCGTTCCTTGGGCAACCATACAAACACATCTCCGTGCGTGTGTGCGTTGCCAAGGTAAAGTAACTCAGCACGCATTTGGCCATCATCAAATACCATTTTGTCTTTAAATGTGATCTGCGGTGGCAGGAGTTTGCTGTTTCGTACATCCGCCCGGCTTTTGGCTGCCCATTCCCACCGGCCCAGTGGATGTCCTCCAAAAAATCCGGTTTCGTATTTTTTCATTTCCTGCAGTGCTCCTTCAGAAGCAATGGCTGTGGCTCCAGCTTCTGCCCATGCTTGGTTCCCATAGGCATGATCGCCGTGATGGTGGGTATCCACCACATACTTAATTTGTTTTTTGGTTGTGGCTTTGATTTTCGGTAAGACTTCAGCCGCACCACTGGGAAAGTTGCCGTCGATTACGAGGACGAAGTCCCTGAAGACAATCCAACCCTGATTGCAGTGGCCCTTATCGATATTGCCTTGATGGAAATAAACGTTGGGGGCGACTGTTTGGACTACCCCAATTTTGTCCCCGGCGTGCAGGCAGGTGTATAGCGCCATTAAAGTTATGGCAGAAAAGATAGGCTTCACGTCCCTACGTTAGGCTTGCGTGAACAAAGGTGCAAGTACTAGGGGAATCGTGCTCCCTGTGATTTGCCATGATTGGTTCGGCGATCGTAGTCTTGGTGCAGTGCCTTGTGGATTCGGGTGACTTCCTGGGCTTTTTTCTTGATGGCCTCCTCGATCTCAATTCTGGTCCCAAATGCCCCTAGCTGGCTGAGACGGTCACTAAGGGCTTGGCCTGCACGTTGAGCCAATTCCACGTGACCTTGTTCGTGGCGTTTAAGGTTGTGGATATAAACCAACCATAGCCGCCGGGTCAAAGGGTTGCCGGTTTCCATATTCACCCATTTCGGAAAATGGATGGTGGCGGTAACCTTAATGGAATGAGAGGACAGGCGATACCTGCCTTGTTTCGTCTCGTATTTGTATTCCCATCCCAGCTTCCAATCCGTTCGGGCATCGAAGCGTTTTCCTGAATCTAGATTAACGGGGCCTTTGGAATTCAGCTCTCGACGCAACTCGGATTGATTGCGGCCATTTATTTCGTAAAGCTCCCATTTTCGGTTGAGCTCGATCTCCCCGGCAACAACCCCAAAAGACAAGCAGCAACCTATTGTTACGGCCTGCCTCAAACATAAAGCTAATCCTTTCACGGTTGGCGGGGCTTGCGCTTTCGACCTTTTCGGCCGTTGTTTAGATAGCGGTTAACCGCATTCAGATAAGCCCTGGCGCTGGCCTCAATGATGTCGGTGCTGGCGCCCTTCCCCGTCATCTGGTCACCATCACCAAAGTCTACTTTGAGGGTTACTTCGCCCAGAGCATCCTTGCCTTGAGACACTGCTCTAATCGAGTAATCCATCAGCTTGCCCTTCGTTTTGGAGATGCGATCAATGGCCTTCAGGGAGGCATCCACAGGGCCGTCGCCAATGCTGGCATCCTGCTCCACCTGGGTCTTGCTGCCGTCTTTTTTAGTAAGGCGTACTGTGGCCGTGGGCACGGTTTGGTTGCCGGTGCTCACATTCAGATAATCCAATGCCCAGGTCTCAGGCACGGTGGTGATGTGGCCTTCGACCAATGCGGCAAGGTCATCATCATAAACAAATTTTTTCTTATCACCGATTTCCTTAAACTTGTCGAAAATAGAACTGACTTCTTCGGCATCCATCTTGAAGCCCAGATGCTTCAGGCGCAGGGTCACTGCAGCACGACCGCTATGCTTGGTAAGTGGCAGCTCGGTCTTGCCCCAGCCCACGTGCTTGGGGTTCATAATTTCGTAGGTCTCACGTTTTTTCAGGATGCCGTCCTGATGAATCCCGCTCGAATGGGCAAAGGCATTTTCTCCTACAATGGCCTTGCTGCGCTGCACTCCCAGCCCACTCATTCGGGCAACCAGCTTGGAGGCTTTCACGATCTCCTTGGTTTCCAATCCACAGGAAAATCCGCGGTAGAAATTCTTACGGGTTTTGAGGGTCATCACCACCTCTTCCATGGCGGCGTTGCCGGCACGCTCACCAATGCCATTAACCGTGCACTCGACCTGGCGTGCGCCTGCGCGGACTGCGGCCAATGAATTGGCAACCGCCAGACCCAAGTCATTGTGGCAGTGAACACTAATGATGGCTTTACCGCTCTGGAACTCAGGGACATTCTCGTGCAGATGACTGATGAGCTCTCCAAACTCATCAGGGACCGCCCAGCCGACGGTGTCGGGGATATTGACGGTGGTGGCTCCAGCCTTGATGACCGCTTTGCAGATTTCCACTAGAAAATCTGGTTCGGTCCGGGACCCGTCTTCCGGTGAAAATTCCACGTCCTTTACATATTTACATGCCCGCTTAACACTTTCTACCGCGAGGCGGAGAATCTCATCCTGGGCTTTGCCCAGTTTGTGTTCCCGGTGGATCTTGGAAGTAGCCAGAAAAACGTGTATCCGGCCCCGTTTGCCGGCCGGCTTCACTGCGGCTCCAGCTGCATCAATATCTTTGGGAACACACCTTGCTAAGCCTGCAATTTGAGGGCCTTTGATCTGTTTGGCGATTGTCTGGACGGCAGTAAAATCGCCCTCGCTGATGACTGGAAATCCAGCCTCAATCACGTCTACCTTCAGTGCGCTCAACTGACGGGCCACAGCAAGCTTCTCGCGCAAGTTCATGGAGGCACCCGGGCATTGTTCGCCATCGCGTAGGGTTGTATCGAAGATTAGAACTCGATTTTTACTCATTTGTTCTTCCTGCAGAAGATTCCTTACCAAAAAATAGGCTTCACCGCCAGCTTGCTGATGAGGGGGCTTACGGTTTATGCTCCCCCTTCCCCATGGAAACCGACGCACTTAAACTTTGGGAGCGCTATAAAGAGCGCACGACTTTTCACGATGAAATTGGGCTGAGCCTTGACCTGAGCCGGCTGGATTTAGCCGATGACTTCTTTGAAGCCCATCAGGAGCCAATGAATAAGGCTTTTTCAGATATGGCAGAGCTGGAGAAAGGCGCCATTGCCAATCCAGATGAAGACCGGATGGTGGGTCATTACTGGTTGCGTAACTCAGCCTTGGCTCCGACTGAGGAAATTAAGCAGCAGATCGATGAAGCGGTAACCTCAGTGAAGGAATTTGCCAAGGCCGTTCACGCAGGCGAGATCGCAGGAGCTGGCGGCCCTTTTGAGAACCTCATTATTATTGGGATTGGAGGCTCAGCCTTGGGCCCCCAGTTCGTATCTCATGCGTTGGGTGATTCAGGCTCCGATCGCATGAAAATATGGTTTTTTGACAACACAGACCCTAACGGTATCGATAAAGATTTGTCAGAAATAGGAAATTCGCTAGGAAAGACACTATCTATAGTCATTTCTAAGTCTGGTGGCACAAAGGAAACCCGAAACGGAATGATGGAAGCCAGGGCAGCTTACGATCGAGCGGGGTTGAACTTTGCAGAGCATGCTTGCGCCATTACGGGAGTGGGATCTGCGCTTGATCAGATAGCGGAGCAGGATGGATGGCTAAAGCGCTTTCCGATGTGGGATTGGGTGGGTGGCCGAACCAGTGAGACTTCCACAGTGGGTCTTTTGCCTGCTGCGCTCCAAGGACTGGATATTGATCAGCTACTGGCTGGATCCGCTGCGTGTGATGAGCTAACCCGCCAAGCAGATACCAATACAAACCCGGCCGCACGGCTGGCACTAGCTTGGAT
>Ga0208411_1001238_pt1 | contig 17749 bp, 19 predicted proteins | sample ETN01SmetaG_4_FD_185793 | JGI IMG/M metagenome (GOLD analysis project Ga0208411, IMG submission 185793) | Marine microbial and viral communities from oxygen minimum zone, Eastern Pacific Ocean - ETNP2014F12-01SV261 (SPAdes) (version 2) | ecosystem: Environmental > Aquatic > Marine > Oceanic ... | reverse complement strand
TCAATCAATTCTTTGTTATTTAGTGCTAAAAATAACTAAATTTCTTAATTACTCGATAGCGCTCTTCAGTGCCTCGCCGAACTCCGAACAGGACAACAATGTAGCATCATCGATGAGTCTCTCAAGGTCATAGGTAACGGTCTTGTTTTGGATTGTTTTCGCCATCGCCTCGATAATCATATCAGCCGCCTCAGTCCAGCCCATATGCCTTAGCATCATTTCCGCTGAAAGGATTAATGATGACGGGTTCACTAAATTCTTGCCGGCATATCCTGGCGCTGTTCCGTGGGTTGCCTCGAACACTGCAATTGAGTCAGAAAGGTTCGCTCCGGGAGCGATACCAATTCCGCCAACCTGGGCCGCCAGAGCGTCGGAGATATAGTCGCCGTTAAGGTTAAGCGTGGCGATTACCGAGTACTCTTCAGGACGTAATAGAATCTGCTGTAAGAAGGCGTCGGCAATATTGTCCTTGATTACAATCTCGTTGCCGGTCTTGGGGTTGGTCAGACTACACCAAGGTCCGCCATCAATCTCTTTAGCGCCAAACTCGTCTTTGGCTAGTTGATAGCCGGTATCACGGAAAAGACCCTCGGTAAACTTCATGATGTTGCCCTTATGGACTAGCGTCACCGACGGCTTGTCATTGTCTATTGCGTACTGGATTGCTGCTCTTACAAGTCTGGTTGTGCCTTCGATGGAAACCGGCTTGATACCGATACCAGAAGTTTCAGGGAAACGTATCTTGGTTGCACCCATCTCTTGTTGTAAAAACTCGATCACCTTTTTCACTTCCTTGGTTCCGGTTTGATACTCGATACCGGCATAAATGTCTTCCGAGTTCTCCCTAAAGATTACCATGTCGATTTTCTCCGGAAATCTGACCGGTGATGGGGTACCATCAAAGTACTGAACCGGGCGCTGGCAAATATAAAGATCCAAGCGCTGGCGGATGGCAACGTTTAATGATCTCATACCGCCGCCTACTGGGGTTGTAAGAGGGCCCTTGATAGCGACGCTTAATTCCTTGATCGCACTGAGTGTTTCATCGGGCAGGTATTCACCATAAATCTCGTCGGCCTTCTCTCCAGCATAGATCTCCATCCACTGAATCTGGCGCTTGCCGTTGTAGGCTTTCTTAACCACACTGTCAACAACCGTGAGCATTACCGGGGTAATATCAATGCCGATGCCGTCACCCTCTATATAAGCAATGATTGGTTTGTCCGGTACGTTTAGGGTATTGTCGGTGATGGTAATTTTCTCACCAACCGCTGGTACGGTGATTTTTTTATAGGGCATTGTTGTTCTCTGTTGTGGCAATTTCTAAGCGCATAATTATACCGTCTTCTCTCTCAGTAGAGTCATTGGAGTTTTTCATATAGTAATTTTCCCGCACTGAAATCTGTTTAAATCCTTGGCTATTGTAAAAACTGATAGCACCATTATTGGAGACCCTTACCTCTAAAAAAACCTCTTTTGCGCCCTTCTCGCTGAACTCGTTAACAAGGTGACTTAGAAGCTTTGTAGCGTAACCCTGTCGCTGACACCCAGAATCGATAGCAATATTGAGAATATCAGCACTGTCGATTGCCAGAGTAGCAATCACGTAGCCGATAAGTTTATCTCCTAACATTAGCGCATAGGATAGATTGTTGCTGTTTTCAAGACTAGAGCGGAAGTGCTCTGTTGGCCATGGACTCTTAGAACTATTGCACTCGATAGCGACTACCTGATCGAGAATTTCGGTGCTGAGGACTTTAAAGGAAGTACTGATAGGCCTGATTGTCGCTTTCGCTTTGGTAGTAATAGCCGATTTCATCAAAGCGCGACTCTAGTTCGGCAATGTTACTAGCCTGTAAACCTATTAGGACGCGACCAAAATCGGCGCCATGGTTACGGTAATGGAATAGTGAAATACTCCAGCGAGTGCCAATCTTTTCAAGAAACTTAAGTAGGGCTCCAGGTCTTTCAGGGAACTCGAATCGATAGATAACCTCGTTTTCTGCGCTAGCGCGACCGCCGATCATATAACGAATATGAGTCTTAGCCATCGAATTATCGCTCATATCGTTGACTTCAAATGACTTGCTGAGATTATCAATCAGCGCCCTCTTCTCAGTCTCGCCATCGCTAAGACCGACACCGACAAATATATGGGCCTGTTTGTCACCGGCATGACGATAATTGAACTCGGTAACCGAGTGTTCGCCTAGGTGCCTGCAAAACTCAAGAAAACTACCTGCACGTTCAGGAATGGTGACCGCGATGATTGCCTCAGTCAATTCACCAAGGTCAGCCCTCTCGGCAATATATCTGAGCCTATCAAAGTTGACATTGGCTCCCGATATTACAGAGACGATTTTGCTATCTTTAAGGTTGTTGTCGTTGATGTATTTTTTCACTCCCGCAGTTGCAAGTGCACCTGCAGGCTCCGCCACCGAGCGGACATCTTCATAAATATCTTTGATGGCAGCACATATCTCGTCATTGCTGACCAGTACGACCTCGTCTACAAGCTCGCTGGCAATCTCAAATGTCTTCTTACCGACCTGTTTAACTGCCACTCCATCGGCAAACCTACCAACATCTTCAAGCACCGTTATGCGGTTATTCTTGAGCGCCTCGTAGAGGGTTGGTGAGTCCTTCGGCTCGACCCCGATTATCTTCACTTTTGGACAGTGGTGCTTGATATAACTGGCTATGCCGGCTATCAGTCCGCCGCCGCCGACAGGTACGAATACGAGTTCGACATCCTGCATCTGTTCTAGTACTTCCTTGCCTACGGTGGCCTGCCCAGCGATCACGTCCAGGTCGTCATAGGGATGGATAAAATTAAGGTCCTGCTCTGCTTCGAGTTTTTTTGCGTGCTGGTATGCATCGTCATAAATATCGCCATGTAGAACCACCTCGCCACCGAGCCTCTGGACCGCTTCGACCTTAATTTTTGGAGTACTCTTAGGCATCACAATGACAGCTCTAAGATTGAGTTTTTGCGCCGCCAAAGCTACGCCCTGGGCATGGTTTCCTGCAGAGGAGGCGACCACCCCTTTTTGTCTTTTCGAGGTAGAGAGCGAAAACATTTTCTGGTAGGCGCCCCTGAGCTTGAACGAGTGGACGCTTTGTTCGTCCTCACGTTTCAAATAGATCTGATTGGAGAAGCGCTCACTTAACTGAACAGCATGGGAGAGCGGGGTGACTTTTGCCACCTCATAGACAACACTGTTGTCTGCCAAACTAACGATCCTGTTCATATAACTCCTTTATGTACTCAACATTGACGAAACTGTGCCTAGTCGGGCGACCTTTAAGTATCTCAAATGGGTTGTTTTCATCACCCAGCTGGTCAAGTACAACCATTGCACCGTCAAAGTTTTGTGCTTTAGTATACTCGCTCAGCGTGACTATCGTCCTAAGTCCTGTTGCAGTGGAAGAGATTAAACCCAACTCTGAGTCCTCAAAGGCGACACATTCTTCGCTACTGAGACCCATTTTATCCAAAACATAACGGTATATATCTCCGGCAGGTTTTTTTTTGTTAACAACATCTCCGGCACCTATCACCTCGAATCTATCAAGGGCACCCTTTCCAAGCGAACTTGCCAGAATAGCTTCGACGTTTTGTAGTGAGGTAGTGGTGGCAATCCCCAGTCTGAGTCCGGCACTGAGCGCTTCTTCGATTAACCTTTCGACGCCTACTCTAAGAGATATAGCCCCGTTCGCTACATGAGAGATAAATATTTCGGTCTTCTGTTGGTGGATTTTGGCAAAATCGTCAAACCCTAAATCATTTTTTAACTCGGGCCGATAGTTTTCTACGTAGTGAGCCATTCTTTCCTTGCCGCCACTGACACTCAAGAGTTCACTGTAGAGTTCTTGATTCCAGCGCCAGTCAAGCCCGAAGCTCTCAAAGGTCTCGTTAAAGGCTCGGAGATGGCCGTCATGCTCAGTATTGGCAAGAGTGCCATCAACGTCAAATATTAGCGCGCTAAGTTTCATTAATTGTTTTTTTATTGGATTGATTAAAAAAAGCATTGCTATTTTAGGCAATTTTGGGTATAAACTACACTTTTTTCACATTTATCAGAAAATGACTACTGAGCCGAATTTTCAAGAAATACCCTCCTACATTGCCAAAAAGGGCGAGGAGTTTATGAGCAATGGACAACTAAAGCACTTTATTCATAAACTCGATGTCTGGCGTGAGCAGTTAGTCTATGAAGCTGAAAATACCATCAACCATATCCAAGAAGATTCGACGCCGGTTGCAGACATCAACGACAGAGCCACTATCGAGGAAGAGTTCGCACTTGAGCTTAGAACTCGTGACCGTGAAAGAAAGTTAATCTCTAAAATCGACAAGACCCTCCATATAATCGATATTGGGGAGTACGGCTACTGCAAAACTTGCGGTATCGAGATTGGCCTCGAGAGGCTAGAGGCGCGCCCTACTGCCGATCAGTGCATCGACTGCAAAACTATTTCGGAAAAGAAGGAAATCTAAAAAGCCTTACCTGAAGTGCTGGTAGGAACTCGAGTTGTTGCTGTAACCCTTAATTTCCAATCCCAAAGACTTTGTAATCTCACCTATCTGGGTAATCCTAATGTCGATCTCTTGGAGACGCTTTAATAACCATTCACGTTGCCTTTTTGGTACGCTAAAGCATAGTTCGTAGTCGTCCCCTCCACATAGCGCTATAGAGTAATCAGAGGTACGCTTGACGTAGTCAGAGAGTTCTTCGTCTAGGGGCAAATCTGCCAGTTCAATTATCGCCCCGACATTGGAGCAATCAAGAATATGACCAAGGTCCTGTTCAAGGCCGTCGGATACATCAATACAGGCACTGGCGATTCCGTTTAGCGCCCGACCCAATTCAAGTCTAGGTATAGGTCGGTTGAGTTTTTCGAGATTGCCCTTAGATGGTTTCTGGTTGTTGTTGAGTTGCCACCAAGCATAGGCCGCTGAGCCGATAGTGTTGGAGACATAAACCCCGTCTCCCGGACTCGCTCCCGAACGTTGTAGCGCTGAACCAATCTCTAGTGTTCCGATCACATTAATGGTGATACTAAGAGGCCCTTTGGTGGTATCGCCGCCAACAAGGCTTATCTTGAATCTCTCCGCAAGCTGTTTCATGGAACTGGAAAATTCGCCAAGCCAATGCTCGTCAATTTTAGGCAAACTCAGCGCCAGGGTAAAATATTTCGCCCGCCCGCCCATCGCTGCGATATCGCTCAGATTGACTGCTAATGCTTTGTGAGCAATATCTCTAGGACCTACTTGGGAACTAAAGTGGACTCCTTCGATTAGTGTATCGGTACTGGTCACTAGTTGTTGACTTGTCGCTACATTTACAACAGCTGCGTCATCGCCTACCCCAACAACGATATTACTGTCTGTAGATGGCCAGTTAAAGTACTCACGAATCAAATCAAACTCGTTCATATGGAAAGTTTCCTCAAAATTGTATTAATCCTCATAGAGGGCACGCAGATGTTCCTTTATGCTTTGCGAGAGCGCCAAGAGATCGTAGCCCCCTTCCAAAAAAGAGATGACCCTGCCCTGGGAATATCGGTTGGCTATCTCTGTAATTTGCTTGGTTGCTGTATAGAAATCCTCAGACTCAAGATTAATATTGGCTAGCGGGTCTCTTTTGTGGGCATCAAATCCGGCTGAGATTAATATCACTTCCGGTTCGAAATTCTCAACATTATCAATTATTTTAGTTTGCAGTATCTTCAAAAACTCAACCCCATAGGTACCTCCATCGATTGGCGCATTGAAGATATTACCAACCCCGGTCTCGCTCTCTAAACCTGTACCGGGAAATAACGGCGATTCATGGATAGAGCCATAAAGAACGCTCTCGTCGTGATAAAAGATTTCCTGGGTGCCGTTGCCGTGATGAACGTCAAAGTCGATAATCGCGACCTTACCTATGTGGTGCTTTTGTTGCAGATATCTAGCCGCTATGGCGACATTATTGAAAAAACAAAACCCGTTTGCGCGAACCGTTTCAGCGTGATGACCTGGCGGTCGGACAGCGCAAAAAGATCTCTTTTGGTTACCCAATATAAGTCTATCTGAGGCCGCAATCCCAGCCCCACAGGCCCTTAAAATGGCGTCCCTACTATGCGGACAAAGCAGTGTATCTGCGTAGGGCTCCTTCTCAACCCCTACTAATCCCGTTTCAGGGATCATCGCAAAAATCTTCTCGATATGGTTCGAGGGATGGACCAACTCGATATGCTCAATCGAAGCTTGCGGCGCTTCTCTAGTATTTATTTCAATTTCTTCAAGGTCATCAATTGCAGCCAAAATGGTTTCGAGGCGCTCCATCCTCTCAGGGTGGTTCGGACCGTTATCCTTTTTCAAACAATCCGGGTGGCTATAGATATTTATGCTGTTCACTGCTGTGTACTAGGTTCGATTATTGTTTGCCAACAAAAAGACTTTATAAAATTATTATCCGCGCTATGTAAAAAAGAGTAAGTCAAAATAAATGGTTTATGTTGTAAGCAAGATAATTGTTTTTCGATAGTTCCGAAAAAAATCTTAACCACTACATATAGGCGTTCTGTGTGTTCGAGTGGTCGGTTACATCGAGAACTGCAGTTATCTCAGGATATAACTCTTTGAGCTGCTTTTCTACGCCATCCTTAAGGGTTAGTTTGACCGAACTGCAACCCTGGCAACCACCACCAAAATTGAGTACCACTTCTTTATCTTTAGTTATCTCCACGAGATCTACAAAGCCGCCATGAGAGGCTAGATTTGGGTTGATTTCGGTGACTAAAGTGAACATAATTTTCTCCTCTAACGAGGCATCATCTTTTGGCGCCTCGCCTTTAGCGTTGGGCGCTGTTATGGTCAACTTCTTGCTCGTCCCCTCGACCTTTAGCGCAACATCAGAATCCTTCAGGTAGTCATTGTCGCTTTTATGGATATAGGCGCTAAAACCCTTATAAGGATATTCGGTATAGCTTTTCGAGAGTTCCTTTACAAAACAAAAATTAAACGTCACTGTGGCTATCGGTGTGCCTGCCTTCTCGACGCCTACCTGCAGCGCTAAGCCCTGCTCATCCTGCTGTTCGAAAAGTTCGGCCATATAAACCTCGGCCTCCTTAGTTATGCTAAACATTTGCCCTCCTGAAGACAATATTGTCAATAAGTCTGGTTGCTCCCAATCTTACCGCAGATATTATAATAATTTCCTTACTCTTAGGCGTGATTTCTTTAAGGGTATTTGCATCTAGAATCTCGACATAGTCAACCACAAAACTCTCGCTCAATGCCGCTAAGGTTTTTTTTGCTGTTAACGCTATATCATTGCCAGATTGAAGTTCCTCGTGCGCCGCTCTTAGCGCTTGATAAAATAGCGGCGCCCTAGCCCTATCTTTGACACTAAGATAATTATTTCTGGTGCTCATTGCAAGTCCATCAGACTCCCTAATGATTGGCACCGAGACAATCTTGATGTCGCTGTATTTTCTTTTAACTAGTTCCTTGATAATTGCGAGTTGTTGATAATCTTTCTCACCAAAAACAGCGACATCTGGCTTGAAAATATCAAAAAACCTAGCCACCACCTGAACAACGCCGTTGAAATGGGTTGGTCGTGAAATGCCGCAAAGCATCTGGGCCAGTTCACCAAAGTCATACTCACTCTTTTGACCTTGCGGATAGATGTCGCCTATCTCAGGCATAAATAGCGCATCAACCTGCCTTTTCTCTAAGTTCTCGATGTCCTTCTCTTGGCTCTGTGGATAGTGCTCAAAATCCTCGCCGCTTGCAAACTGGGTTGGATTTACAAAGATGCTCGCAACAACTACATCAGCGCACTCTTTGGCCTTATTAATTAGTCTCAGGTGGCCTTCATGAAGGCCTCCCATGGTGGGCACTAAGGCAACACTCTGGGCCCTCTTACGGCAACCCTCTAAATAGTCATTGAGAGATTCGATGGTGTTAAATACTTGCATTAATAGGTTTCATCGATTGATGGATATGTTCCCGCCTTTACCTCCTCGTTGAAGGACTCTATAGCCTCTCTCGCCGAATCTTTGCCGGTCATAAAGTTTCTTACAAATCGAGGCAGTCTACCAGATGTTATACCGAGCATGTCATAGCTCACAAGTACCTGGCCATCGCAATCACTACCTGCCCCTATGCCGATGGTTGAAATGTTGAGAGATCGACTAACATTTTTGGCTAGTTCATGCGGAATACACTCAAGTACAATCACACTAACGCCGAGAGATTCTAGTAGCAATGCATCGTCAAGTATCTTCTGCGCTGAGATATCATCCTTGCCTTGAATTTTATAGCCGCTGGAATCGGTAACCAACTGTGGCTGGAGACCAAGGTGTCCACAGACATTGATATCGTTCGAATTAAGTAGCCGAAAAACATCGCGGTGCTCACTACCACCCTCGAGTTTAACCATATCGGCTCCAGCAGCAATCAAACATTTCGCATTCTCTAACGCCAGTTCAGCGTTTTCATAACTCTTAAATGGCATATCCGCAATTATCAAAGCCTGTTGGCAGGGCTTTGCTACTATCTCAGTGTGATGTGTCATCTGCTGCATTGTCACCGCAAGAGTGTTCTCGGCGCCATAAATAACCATACCGAGAGAGTCACCGACCAAGATAATGTCGGTACCTGCGCTATCAATTAATTTCGCAAAAGAGGCATCGTAAGCGGTAAGACAGGTAATCTTTTCGCCCCTTTTTTTGTACTCAACTAACTCACTATGCTTCATAGTTTTGTAATACTAGATGATTCAACTTTGGCTACCAATCCCTTCAATTTTCCAAAAACTGGTAACTCCAATTCTGGCTCAATTTCAAAAAGCGGCAACAACACGAAATTCCGCTTATTAATCTCAGGGTGCGGAACACTCAGCTCTTCTGTCGAGATAACCTCATCGCCATAAAGCAAAATATCTAAATCAATTGTCCTGGAACCCCATCTAATCTCTCTAATTCGGTGCTGATTATTCTCTATCAGTTGACATTTTGACAATAAATCAAGTGCACCGAGTCTGGTTTCAATTTTACACACAACATTGAGATAATCGGGACCTGTCATTCCAAATAATGGTTTTGACTGATAAAAACTAGAAATCTTTAACACCTCTACTTCGCGAAGATCTTCAAGTGAACTGAGAGCTGTGTTTATTTGCTTTCTTGGTCCTTCTAAATTGGATCCCAACCCGATAAATGCTAGCAATGAATTATAGTCCCAATATGTTGTCCTTCAAATATCCGCGTAAGCACTCTTTCCTCTCTACCCCAAGCAATATAGGTCGGTGTATTTGACTTTGTTGCGGTCTTTGCCGCCATAACCTTAGAATACATCCCGCCAGAGCCAAGCGAACTTCCACTCTTTCCTGCCACCCTCTCAAGCCTCTCGTCTTGATAATGGATTTTTTCGATTAAAGCTGCATCACTATTGTGCCTAGGGTCGTCGTCAAAGACGCCGTGCTGGTCAGTCAAAATAACCAACTTATCGGCATTCATAAGGTTGGTGACAAGTGCCGCTAAAGTGTCGTTATCACCAAACTTGATCTCTTCCGTGGCAACCGTGTCGTTTTCATTTATTACAGGGACCGTGCCAAAATCTAATAAGTTCTCCAGCGTCGAGGTGATATTTTCAAAGCGCTTCGAGTCAGTCAGATTGTCACGCGTCAAAAGGACTTGTGCGGTATGGATATCGTGCTTTGCGAAAAGCGATTCATAAGCCTGAATTAGTCCCATCTGGCCAACCGCAGCAGCAGCCTGCAACTTATGGACATCGTCAGGCTTTTCATTCCAATTTAGACGTTTCATACCTTCAACTATCGAACCGCTAGATACCAAAATGACATCAATATTATGATTCTTCAAGTCGACGATTTGTTCTACCCAGTTAGCAATCAAGGCTTTATCTATTCCCTTACCGTTGTCGGTTAAAAGGGTCGATCCTATCTTGATTATCCAACATTTATTGTTCATTTTCATTACTCTTAATTAGTTCAACTAAACCGAATACCAAGGATTTACAGCCCTTGCCATTCAAGGCAGATATGCTAAATACTGTGCCATTGTAATCAATCTTGCTGGTAAATTCATTAATTACTTTTTTTTCTTCATCATTTGAAAGTAAATCTATCTTGTTAATCGCTATAATGCGCGACTTATTGAATAATTCTTGATCAAACTTTAATAATTCAGACTCAATGGCTTGATAGTTTTGTACAGGATCTGAACCGTCACTTGGAAAAATATCGACAACATGCAATAACACCTTCGCCCTTGTCAGGTGCCTTAAGAATTCAAAGCCTAAACCGGCTCCCTCGCTGGCCTTTTCTATTAGACCGGGTATGTCAGCCATAACGAAATTATCGCTACCTGCACTGACAACGCCCAGGTTAGGGTGAAGCGTTGTAAAAGGATAATCAGCAACCTTTGGGCGAGCAGCAGAGAGTTGTCTGATTAGACTAGACTTTCCGGCATTAGGCATTCCTAGAAGCCCCACATCGGCCATCACACTCATCTCCAAACCTATCTCTCTTGCCTCGCCCGGCGTGCCTTGCGATGTCTGCCTTGGAGCGCGATTAATGGACGACTTGAATCTTGCGTTACCTAGGCCATGGAACCCACCTTTAGCTGCCAGTAAGCATTGCTCATGACTAACAATTTCACCGATAAGTTCGTCAGTCTCTAGGTTATAAATATTGGTTCCTAGAGGTACCTCAATATAGATGTCGTCTGAAGATTTTCCACGCCTATCCCTACCCATTCCTGGTTGTCCATTTTTTGCTTTGAATAAGCGTTTATAGCGGAATTCGCTGAGTGTATTTAGACCCTCTTGTCCACGAAAATATACACTGCCGCCGTCACCACCATCGCCACCATCAGGGCCGCCATCAGGGATGAATTTTTCACGACGAAAACTAAGGCAACCGGCGCCACCTTTTCCAGCCTCTATTCTAATACTCGCAGAATCAACAAACTTCATAAGTCAGATGTATTGTCCGATAAAAAAATAGACCCCATTGGGGCCGTATGATATAGTTATAATACAAACGAAACATTATACCTTTTTTGCCACCACTAGCCCTAAACAATAGGTCTCTCAAAGATCATAGATGAACAGAACTATATACACCCTACTGATGTATCTTTACCTGCCAATTGCAATTCTAAAATTGATACAAAAAGAGCGTCTTAGTGGTTTATGGAAAATCAAACTGAAAAATCAGTTAGGAAGAGTCAATATTAAAACAAATAGGGTGATATGGCTACACTGCGTTTCAGTAGGAGAATTTCATGCGGCGAGACCCCTAATCGATCAACTCGTTGAACTTTTTTCTGAGCGCAGAATCCTCATAACAACTACCACCACAACTGGCTCAATTGCAGTAAAGAGTCATTATGGTGAAACTATAGAGCATTGTTTTTTCCCGTTCGACCTGCCGTTTACACTAAAACGCTTTGTCAAAAACGTCAAGCCTGAAATCTGCATTTTGTTGGAGACAGAACTCTGGCCAAACCTTATCAATCTTCTCAACATGAAAAAAATTCCGATAGCGCTAGTCAATGCTAGACTTTCGCAACACTCTCTCGCTAAATATCAAAAATCAAGCGCTAAATTGGCTCGTGATACTATCAAAAAAATCACTTTAATAGCTTCGCAAAACGAAAGTTCAACTGCAAGATTCCTGACCCTAGGGGCAAACCCAGACACACTCCACACAACCGGTTCTTTAAAGTTTGACAGTAACCTGTCTGCTGACATCAAGATAAGCGAAAACTTAAGCCAAATAGTTGGCAATAGACGCGTTGTAGTTTTTGCCAGCACGCGCTCTGGAGAAGAAAAAAAGATACTTCAAAGCTACATCAACCTTAATGAAAAACTTGACGCTCTGTTGATAATCGTGCCTAGGCATCCGGAAAGGTTTGACGAAGTCCATAGACTCATTACTGAAAATAAATTAAATGTAAAAAGGCGCTCAGAAAATGAACCATGCAACAATGACACCGAGATACTTCTAGGTGATAGCATGGGTGAGTTGATGTCTTATTACAGTATTTGTGATATCGCCTTTATTGGCGGCAGTCTAACTATGGACGGTGGTCAAAATATGCTTGAAGCTGCAGCAAGTTCTAAACCGGTTCTGTTTGGGCCACACGTATTCAACTTTGAGCATATATCGCAATTGCTGCTTGATAGCGGTGGTGCAATCCAGGTACCCGATGCCGATCAGTTGATGCAAATGATTGCTGAGTTGTTGTCCGACGATGGAAAAAGAATAGCAATTGGCAAAAACGCGAAAAAGACAATCGAGAATAATCGTGGCGTTACAAAACAGCTCGTCGAACTGTTAACTCGAGAGATAAATTAAGCGCCCTCTTTTAGATAGATTTCACTGTCATTTTGCAAAAATTCTTCCGACTTCTTGTCCATCTCAATCTGAATTTCTTTTATCTTGTCAATCTGTTTAGAGTCTAAACCTTTGATCTCTTGGGTGATCTTCATTGCACAAAACTTTGGTCCACACATGGAACAGAAATGAGCCGTCTTTGCGGCTTGTTTTGGCAATGTTTCATCGTGGAAAGATTGCGCCGTGTCTGGATCAAGTGAGAGATTAAACTGATCCTCCCATCTAAACTCGAATCTCGCCTTCGATATAGCATTGTCACGAATCTGAGCGCCAGGATGTCCTTTTGCAAGGTCAGCCGCATGGGCCGCAATTTTATAAGTAATAATGCCGGTTTTAACATCGTCTTTATTGGGCAAGCCTAAGTGCTCCTTAGGGGTGACATAACAAAGCATAGCGCAGCCATACCAGCCAATCTGAGCAGCACCAATGGCAGACGTGATATGGTCATAGCCAGGTGCTATATCGGTTGTCAATGGACCCAAGGTATAAAATGGTGCCTCTCCGCACTCGCTTAGCTGCTTCTCCATGTTGTCCTTAATCATATGCATAGGAACATGACCGGGACCCTCTATGAATGTCTGTACATCATGCTTCCAGGCAATCTTAGTAAGTTCGCCCAAGGTTTCTAGTTCGCCATACTGGGCTTCATCATTAGCATCCGCAATAGAGCCAGGTCTGAGACCGTCGCCAAGAGAGAAGGTTACATCGTAAGACTTCATGATTTCACAAATCTCCTCGAAGCGAGTATAAAGAAAGCTTTCTTGGTGATGTGCTAAACACCATTTCGCCATAATAGAGCCGCCGCGAGATACAATTCCAGTGACACGCTTGGCGGTCATAGGAACATATTTAAGTCTCACCCCTGCATGGATGGTAAAGTAGTCGACTCCCTGCTCTGCCTGCTCGATTAAAGTATCTCTAAATATCTCCCAGGTCAAGTCTTCTGCTACCCCATTAACTTTTTCTAGTGCCTGATAGATTGGCACAGTCCCGATAGGTACAGGAGAATTACGGATAATCCATTCACGTGTTTCATGGATATTCTTTCCTGTTGACAGGTCCATGATAGTGTCTGCACCCCAGCGAATTCCCCAAACCATTTTGTCGACCTCTTCGTCAATCGATGAACCAAGCGCTGAATTGCCAATATTGCCGTTAATCTTAACCAGAAAATTTCTTCCTACAATCATCGGCTCAGTCTCTGGATGGTTGATGTTGCAGGGAATAATTGCCCTACCACGGGCAACCTCATCCCTTACAAATTCGGGTGTGATAGTTTGAGGAATAGAGGCGCCAAAGTTTTCCCCTTTATGTTGACCAATATGGTCTTTGTATTCCTGCCAGCGACAGTTCTCACGAATCGCGATAAACTCCATCTCGGGGGTGATTATGCCTTGCTTAGCATAATGCATTTGGGTAACATTTCGTCCACTCTTGGCGCGTCTTGGATTTTGTATATGCTCGAACCTAAGGTCATTCAGATTTTCGTCATTGAGGCGCTTATTGCAATAACTAGAACTGAAACTATCTAGTATCTCTGTATCATTGCGTTCTTCTATCCATTTACCTCTATGTTGCTCAATCCCGTTTCTGAAGTTTATTGATTTGTTTGGATCTGTATATGGACCAGAAGTATCATAGACATGGACTGGATCATTTTTCTCGGCCAAGTCACCAATCGTATCAGTTAGTTTGATTTCTCTCATTGGCACCTTGATGTCAGCGCGAGAGCCTGCTACAAAAAATTTTCGTGAATTTGGTAATGGTTCAATAAACGCTTTGTTGACGGTGGATAAGCTTGCAAGAGTATCGGAAGTTTGTTTCATTATTGTATAATTTAGTTAATATTACTTGACAAAAAGATATGACTATTTTAACGCATAGACCCAGAAGATTGAGAAAACACTCATCTATTCGATCGCTGGTTCGTGAAAGCTCATTTAGTGTAGAGGATTTGATCTATCCTTTGTTTATTATTGAGGGTGAGGGTCGAAGAGAAGAGGTTAAATCGATGCCTGGCATTGAGCGCCTCAGTATCGACCAACTGATGCTCGAGGCTAAAGAAATCATCGACTTAAAAATTCCCGCAATTGCCCTGTTTCCAGTTATTTCAACTGACAAGAAATCTGAAGAAGCGCAAGAGTCATACAACTCAGATGGCTTAATTCAAAGGGCTGTCCGGGAACTAAAAAGGAACTTTCCTGACTTACTGGTAATTACCGATGTGGCGCTTGACCCATTTACCAGTCACGGTCAAGACGGCCTTATAGATAAAGATGGCTACGTCATAAACGACGAAACGGTAGAGGTGCTGGTAAAGCAAGCCATATCTCATGCTCGAGCAGGTGCGGACATTATAGCCCCGTCTGACATGATGGACGGCAGGATAGGCGCCATCAGACAGGCGCTAGAAGAAAACGGCTTTATTCATACCAATATATTGGCCTACTCTGCCAAATACGCCTCTTCTTTTTATGGTCCCTTTAGGGAAGCAGTTGGCTCTTCTGGTAGTCTCGGAAAGTCGAATAAAAAAACCTACCAAATGGATCCAGCCAATAGCAATGAAGCTCTCCACGAAGTAGAAATGGATATTGCGGAAGGAGCCGATATGGTAATGATTAAACCAGGCCTTCCATATCTCGACATTGTATCTAGTGTAAAACAAGCTTTTGCTGTGCCAACTTTTGCCTATCATGTGAGCGGGGAATATGCCATGCTCAAGGCCGCCAGTGCTAATGGCTGGATTGATGAAAAGCCTGTAGTGCTTGAGACACTTAGCTGCTTTAAAAGAGCCGGTGCTGATGCAATTCTTACCTATTACGCCAAAGAAGTTGCAAAGTGGATTGGCAATAATTAAACTATCATAGGCTATGAATAGAAAACTTACTGTAGTCATAATTACCCTGATAATTATTTTAATTGGGGGCTATTATTATGAACAAGAAAACACAAGATCTCAACAGAATGGTTCGTATCAGAAAGGGCCATTATCCAACTCAGACATTGAAAGAGCGAATTTCACAGCAGCCAGTGAAGGTCCAACTGCTAATGAGATTGAGCTTAAGTCCCAACTTGAAGAGTTAAACGAGCAGCTCATTAATGCTCGGGCTGAACTTAAACTTGCACAGGACAAGTTAATTTTATCAACCAGCAAGAATACAATTCTAGAGAAAGACCTTCAAGATTCTCGTGACACATTGGAAACACTTCAAAAGGTGCTTGAAAGGATAAGCGACCCTTCAGTTCAATAGATTTTTCTGCTAAATACAATATCGATATCAAACAAAATATCGCACTATCTTGTCTAACTCTTCGCGCGGTGTGCGGTAACTATTGATAATTGCAGATTTATCTTCATAGCCAATCGCCATCCCGCAAATAAGCACTTTTTCATGGGAATAGCCAAGTTCCCCTCTAACAATCTCTGGATACTCACCAAGCGCTGCCTGAGGGCAGGTAGCAAGGCCATTTTCAATGGCTGATAACATAATAGATTGTAAAAACATGCCATAGTCCAAGTAAGAACCCTTTCCCAATACTTTATCAATAAAAAAAAGTAGTATTACAGGCGCACCAAAGGCTTGATAATTGAGCGCCCATTGGTCCAACTGTTTTTGTCTGTCGTCTCGCTCAATCTCGAGTGTCGAATACATCAAAATACCGCAAGCTTTTCTTCTCTCTTTGTACTCTCCGAACCATTCGCTTGGGTAGTAGTCAAAATCCATTGAGCCTTTGATGCCACTACGAAACGCCTCCTCCAACTTGTTACATAATTCAACCTTTCTATCTCCCGTCACTACAGCCACCTGCCAGGGCTGAGTGTTGACGCCAGAAGGGGCAGTTTTTGATTGCTCTATGATTGCATTGATAGTTTCAAGAGGAACTTTTTTGTCTAAAAATGCTCTGGTTGATTTGCGTTCTGCAAGCGCTGTCTTTACATTCATATCTCTGCCCTCTTATTTGTGTTGGCCTGAGGCAAACTTTTGTTGCCAATGAATAAGGCCTTGTGTATTTATTTCAACGTCTTTTTGAAGTCTCTGTCTAGCGAAATCTTGATCTTTAAAACCTATCCCCTGGAGTTGCATTAATAAGTAATTCATCATTTCATTTTGAATGAGAGCTTCGGCATTGCTGCGGCCAGTGTATTTCCTTCCAAGCTTAGTGAAAAACTTTACACCATTTATTAACTGCTCTGTTGTTTTTTTGGTTGGCTTTAGAGCGCTGAAATGGGTTAAGCAGGTACGTTTAGGATTATATTCCATCAACTTAGTTATACTTTTGATTAACTCTTCAGGGTCAAATTGTACGGGTGATGTAGATGGGAATATAAAGACCTCATCTGCGGTATCAAATTCTCTATAAGACAGCCCAAAGGTATCTCCAGTAAACATCGATTCAGTCAACTTGTCCCAAATGCAAAAGTGGTGTCTAGCATGCCCTGGAGTATCAATGAAAAGTAACTCTCTGTCATTAAAATTCAATACAAAATTATCATCAGCTTCGATAATCCGACTTGACTCTATTGGCACTATATCGCCATATAATTGGTTGAATTTTTCGGCCCCATAAACTGCCATTGCTCCTGCAATAAGTTTGCTAGGATCGGCCATATGTTTTGCCCCCCTGGGATGAATTATGAGTTGAGCGTTTGGACATAGTTGCATTAATTTGCCGGCGCCACCAGCATGGTCAAGATGGACATGGGTTGGAATTATGTATCTAACATTGGAAAAGTTCAGTCCATCTTTCTCAAGAGCCTGTTGAATATTTGGAACGCTGTCATTGGTTCCTGTTTCAATGATAGCAATATCGCCACCCTGCCTAATTAGATATATTGCGGCAAAGTCTTGACTGATATAGCCTGAGTCAATGACACTGACTCCAGCAGCAATATTTGATATTGAATTCATTAGAAATTACTTAGATGATTAATTAAGTTCAAAATGTTGTTAGAAATATAAATGATACTGCGAAAATGTTGAAATTCTATTAAGTATTAAGAAACTAGGCATTACCGCCGTTATTGTATAATAAAAGTCTTATATCATTGATTTTTTTCTCTAGATTTCCATCCTTTTATGAGCATTAGAATACAACAAATTTCTTATACGGGCCATTCTTATATAGCCCCTTATAGTCAAACTTTTAGTGGGAGATGCTATGTTTGATTTTGGTTATTGGGAAATTGTTGTTATATTTGTAATCACGTTGATTGTTGTCGGGCCAGAGAAGATGCCAGCACTGGCTCGCAAAGCTGGCCTTTATGTTGGTAAATTTAAAAAATTCGTTTCCAAAATTCAAAACGACATTAACAATGAAATAAAATC